>VFQS010000024.1_pt1 | contig 268197 bp, 262 predicted proteins | sample 3512361 | NCBI WGS metagenome assembly VFQS01 (sample SAMN10412375, study PRJNA504923) | tailings metagenome | isolation source: Relicate 1 Philex TSF3 active mining | place: Philippines | reverse complement strand
AGAGTTGGCACGCTACGAAAGCGTGGTCAAGGCCAGCGGCGCACGGGTGGATTGAACCCGTTGCTGTAGCGGCAAGAAGATGGACCCCGGATCAAGTCCGGGGTGACAACAGAGCGTTGTCATACCGGACTTGATCCGGTATCCAGACTGCGATCACTCCCCCAAATAAGCTGCACGCACTTTGGGGTCTTCCAGCATGTCCTTGCCCACACCGGTCATGGTGATGAGACCGGAGTCCATCACATAGCCGCGATCGGCAATGGCCAAGGCACGGCTGGCGTTTTGCTCCACCAGCAGCACCGTGACGCCTTGGGCGTACACATCGCGCACCACCTCAAAGATCTTGTCGACCATGATGGGCGACAAGCCCATGGAGGGCTCGTCGAGCAGCAAGACCTTGGGGCGGCTCATCAAAGCACGGCCCATGGCCAGCATCTGCTGCTCACCACCGGACATGGTGCCCGCCAGCTGGTCCTTGCGTTCGCGCAGACGCGGGAAGATGGTGAACATCTTCTCGATGTCGTCAGCGATGCCTGCAGCGTCCGAGCGGATGTACGCGCCCATTTGCAGGTTTTCGGTGATGGTCATGCGGGTGAAAACGCCGCGGCCTTCGGGCACCATGGCCAGGCCTTGCTTGACCAGGTCCCAAGGGCCCTGACCCTGGATGCTCTTGCCCAGGTACTCGATGTCACCCGCCTGCAAAGGCAAGGTGCCGGTGATGGCTTTCATGGTGGTGGTTTTGCCCGCACCGTTGGAGCCGATCAGCGACACCAGTTCGCCCTCGCGCACCTCCAGGCTCACGCCCTTCACGGCCTGAATGCCGCCGTAGCCGACCTGCAGGTCTTTGACTTTCAAAAGAACATTGGCCATCTCAGTGCCCTCCTGTGCCCAGATAGGCTTCAATCACTTTTTCGTTTTTCTGCACTTCAGCAGGCGTGCCTTCGGCAATCTGTTTGCCGTAGTCCAGCACCGTAACCCGGTCACACAGGCCCATGACCAGCTTCACATCGTGCTCGATCAGCAAGATGGTGCGGTTGTCCTTGCGGATCTGGTCGATCAACTCGCGCAGCTGCACTTTTTCAGTGGCGTTCATGCCGGCAGCGGGCTCGTCCAGCGCGATCAACTGCGGGTCGGTGGCCAAAGCGCGGGCAATTTCCAGTCGACGCTGGTCGCCGTACGACAGCGTGCGGGCCTTGTAATCGGCATATTTGCCGATGCCCACATAGTCGAGCAGTTCTTGCGCACGCTTTGCAATCGCGGCTTCTTCGGCCTTGAAGCCGGAGGTGCGGAAAATCGCACCCAGCAAACCCGAGTGGGTGCGCACATGGCGGCCCACCATCACGTTTTCGAGCGCCGTCATTTCGGCGAACAAGCGGATGTTCTGGAAGGTGCGGGCAATGCCCGCCTTGGCCACTTCGTGCACGGCTGTGGGCTGGTAGGGCTTGCCGGCCAGCTCAAAAGTGCCGCTGTCGGGCGTGTACAGGCCCGTGATCACGTTGAAGAACGTGGTCTTGCCTGCGCCGTTGGGGCCGATCAGGCCATAGACCTGACCGCGTTGAATGGTCATGCCCACGTCGGTGAGGGCTTGCAGACCGCCAAATCGCTTGGAAATGCCCGAGACGTTGAGGACGGTGTCTTGGTTGGCTGTTGGGTTCATGTTCTGCTCCTTCATTTCGTCTTGAGCGATTTGCCATGCTCAGGCGAAGGCCACAGCCCACGGGGACGCATCAACATGATCACGATCATGGCCAGCGCCACCAGCAGCTGGCGCAAGATGGCCGAGTCCAGACGCCCGCCCGTCATTTCCTGCAAAGGGCCTGCCACGTAGCGCAGCACTTCGGGCAAGGCCGACAACAAGATGGCGCCCAGAATCACACCCGGCAAATAGCCGAGGCCACCCAGCACCACCATGGCCACGATCATCACCGACTCCATCAGGCTGAAGGACTCGGGCGAGATGAAACCCTGGAAGCCGGCAAACATCGCACCCGAAACGCCACCGAAGGTAGCGCCCATGCCAAAGGCCAGCAGCTTGAGGTTGCGGGTGTTCAGGCCCATGGCCTTGGCCGCAATCTCGTCTTCGCGGATCGCCATCCAGGCGCGGCCAATGCGGGACACTTCCAGACGATGCGAGATCAAAATGGTGACCAGCACCAAGCTGAGGAACAGGTAGTAGTACAGCGAGACCGAAGCGATTTCAAAATCGCCAATCACCAGTTTCTTGCCAAGGTTCAGCCCAAAAATCGAAATCGGATCGATCTGGTCCAGGCCCTTGGGGCCATTGGTGATGTTGACCGGGTGGTCCAGGTTGTTCATGAACACGCGGATGATTTCGCCAAAGCCCAGGGTCACGATGGCCAAATAGTCACCGCGCAGCTTGAGCGTGGGCGCACCCAGCAACATGCCAAACAAACCGGCCAGCGCCGCCCCCACCGGCACGATCAGCCAGATGGGCATGTGCATGCCATTGGGATACGCCGCAGCGATCCAGGCAAAGGTGTTGGTCAGGTGTGGCGACGACAGCAGGCCGTACATGTAGGCCCCCACAGCGAAGAAAGCCACGTAACCCAGGTCCAGCAAACCGGCATAGCCCACCACGATGTTCAGGCCAATGGCCAGCAAAATGTAGAGCAAAGCCATGTCGGCGATGCGCACCCAGGCGTTGCCGAACATCTGCAGGATCAAGGGCAAGGCGATGAGCGCTGCACCGATCAGGATGTATTGAAGTGTCTTGTTGTTTTTCATGTTCGGCTCCATCAAGCGCGATCGGCCACACGTTCACCCATGAGGCCCGAGGGACGCAAGGTCAACACGACGATCAAGACAATGAACGCAAAGATGTCGGTGTAATGGCTGCCCAAAACACCGCCCGTGAGGTGGCCGATGTAGCCCGAGCCGATGGCTTCGATCAGGCCCAGCAAAATGCCACCGATCACAGCACCGGACAAGTTGCCGATGCCGCCAAACACCGCCGCGGTGAAGGCCTTCAGGCCTGGCAAGAAGCCCATGGCGTGTTGCGCTGTGCCGTAGTTGGAGGCGTACATCACACCCGCAATGGCCGCCAAGATGGCACCGATCACGAAGGTGGCCGAAATGACCATGTCAGGCTTGACGCCCATGAGACCCGCCACACGCGGGTTCTCGGCTGTGGCCCGCATGGCGCGGCCCAGACGTGTGTAATTGACCAGCCACATCAGGATGGCCAGCGACACGGCCGTGACGCCCAAAATCATGATTTGGGTGGGCGTGATGACCACGCCACCCATGTTGATGGGGGTACTGGACAGCAAGGTGGGGTAAGCCTTGTAGTTGGGCTTCCAGATGATCATGGCCAGGGTTTGCAGCAAGATGCTCATCCCGATCGCGGTGATCAGGGGGGCCAGTTTGGGGCTGTTGCGCAAGGGCCGGTAAGCGATTTTTTCAATCGAATAGTTCAAGACCACGGCCACCACACACGCAATCAGCGTGGCCAGGATCAGGATGACCCATCCTGGTGCACCCGGCATGGCGTCACGCATCATGCCGATGGCAGACCAGCTCGTCAGAGCCCCCACCATCAGCACTTCACCGTGTGCAAAGTTGATCAGGTTGATGATGCCGTACACCATGGTGTAGCCCAAGGCCACCAAGGCGTACATGCTGCCCATGACCAGGCCGTTGATGACCTGCTGGAAGAAGACGTCCATGTATTTCTCCGTTGTTGATCTGCGCTTAGCGGATCTTCGCGTCGGTTGTTGTTCTCATGTCAAGAATCACCTTTTGGGTGAGGGCTGACAACTAGCAAAAACCCCGCCAGATTTGCGCAGCATCTGGCGGGGGTGGCGGGATTGTAGTGAAAGAAAGTATCCCCTCAGTATTCATTCCCGTCCGGAATTACCCTGTGGCCGAATTTTTCTTTCGCAGTTCTTCCAGTTTGTCGGCAATTTTGATTTCCAGGCCCCTGCGCACGGGTTTGTAAAAACCGGGTTCGGGCATGCCTTCGGGCAAATAACGCTCGCCCGCAGCGAAACCGTCCTCTTCATCATGGGCGTAACGGTAGCCCTTGCCGTAGTCCAGCTGCTTCATGAGCTGGGTGGGCGCATTGCGCAAATGCATGGGCACCGGGCGGGTGCCGTCTTTTTTGACCCAGGCCTTGGCCTCGTTGAAGGCCTTGTAAGCGGCATTCGATTTGGGGGCCACGGCCAGGTAAATCACGCACTGGGCCAGCGTCAGCTCGCCCTCGGGGCTGCCCAAGCGCTCGTACACCTCGGCGGCGTCCAGCGCCATGCGCAGCGCACGCGGGTCGGCCAGGCCAATGTCTTCGCTGGCCATGCGGATCAAACGCCGAGCCATGTAGCGCGGGTCGGCACCGCCGTCGAGCATGCGCACGAACCAATAGAGGGCGGCATCGGGGTCGGAGCCACGCACCGATTTGTGCAGGGCGCTGATGGTGTCGTAGAACTGCTCGCCGCCTTTGTCATAGCGGCGCATGCGCTCGCCCAGCACACGCATCAACCAGGCGTCGGTCACCGGGTCGATGCTTTCCTGCTGAGCCGCCATGGCCAGGGTTTCCAGGGTGTTGAGCAAACGCCGGGCATCGCCATCGGCATAGGCCAGCAAGCGCGCCAGAGCCTCAGGCTCGATGGCGGGGATGGCTTGAATGGCCTGCGCCCGCAACACGATGCTTTGCAGGTCTTCTTCGGTCAGGGGCTGCAGCACATACACCGCCGCCCGCGACAACAAGGCCGAATTCACCTCGAACGAAGGGTTCTCGGTGGTGGCCCCGATAAAGGTGAACAGGCCGCTTTCCACATGCGGCAAAAACGCGTCTTGCTGGCTTTTGTTGAAGCGGTGCACCTCGTCCACAAACATGATGGTGCGCTGAGGGTGCAAGCCTGTGCGAGCGGCTTCGGCTTTTTCCACCGCTTCGCGGATGTCCTTGACGCCACCCAGCACCGCGCTGATGCTCAAGAATTGCGCGTCAAACGCATCGGCCATCAAACGGGCGATGGTGGTTTTGCCCACACCCGGCGGCCCCCACAAAATGCAGCTGTGCGGCTGACCCGACTCAAACGCCAGGCGCAGTGCCATGCCCTCGCCCAACAAGTGCTGCTGGCCGATCACCTCCCCCAAGTGGCGCGGGCGCAAGCGCTCGGCCAAGGGGGCATGGGGCGACAGACTGGCGGCTTTCATCGGCACCCGAACGGCATCAAGGCCGAATGACGTCCACGCCCGCCGGGGCCTTGAACACAAAAGTGCTGGCAGGCAAAACCGGGTTGAGCTCAAAAGCCGTGAAAGTGAGCAAGGAGCGCTGACCCAGGCTGTCCTGCACATCGAGCACGGCCAGCTCGGGGCCGTTTGGCGCCGCACGCAAACCCACCATCACCGAACGGATTTGCCCGTCCGGCGATTGGGGCGTGGCCCGCACCCATTGCAGACCGTCACGGTCAGGCTCGGGCGTGAACTGAAAGTCGTTTTTCAGGACCTGCAAATCCGAGGCCCCGGTGAGCAAGGCGGCAGGGGTCGAGCCCAGCGCCTGTGATTGCTGGCGGGCCGTGACCTGGTTCAGGTCCACATCGTGCAGCCACAAGGTCTGCCCATCGGCCACCAGGGTTTGCACAAAGGGCTTGCGGTAGTCAAAGCGGAATTTGCCGGGCCGCTGGAACTCGAAACGGCCACTGGAGGTTTTGGCTCGCGGGGTCTGGCCTGCGCGGCTGGGCGAAGTGACCACCTGGGTGAAGTCGGCGCGGCCGCTGCGGGCCTGCTTCATGAACTGGGCCAGCAGGTCCACACTGTCCGCCTGCGCAGGCAGGGCCAATGACCACATAGCCACAGCCAGCACCAAGCTGCCGCCCCAAACCAGCACTGCTCGGCGCTGTTCAAGATTGTTTGTCATTCGGTTCACTCGGCCCGTGCGGGCACCAAAATTTCACGCTGACCACTGCCACTCATGGCACTGACCAGACCGGCTTTTTCCATGTCTTCCACCAAGCGGGCGGCTCGGTTGTAGCCGATCTTGAGGTGGCGCTGCACCAGCGAAATGCTGGCCTTGCGGTTTTTCAAGACCACTTCCACCGCTTGGTCGTACATTGGATCTTTCTCGCCACTGTCGCCCTCGCCCAGCATGCCGCCATCGTCGTCCACCGTGCCACCTTCGAGCACGCCCTCGATGTAGTCGGGCTCGCCCTGGCTCTTGAGGTAGCTCACCACGCGGTGCACTTCTTCGTCGCTGACAAAAGCGCCGTGCACCCGGATCGGGAAACCCGTGCCCGAGGGCATGTAGAGCATGTCGCCCATGCCCAGCAAAGCTTCTGCCCCCATCTGGTCGAGGATGGTGCGGCTGTCGATCTTGCTCGACACCTGAAAGGCAATGCGGGTCGGGATGTTGGCCTTGATCAGGCCCGTGATCACGTCCACGCTGGGGCGTTGGGTGGCCAAAATCAAGTGGATACCGGCCGCACGGGCCTTCTGGGCCAAGCGTGCAATCAGCTCTTCAATCTTCTTGCCGACCACCATCATCAAGTCGGCCAACTCGTCAATCACCACCACAATGTGCGGCAGGCGCTTGAGCGGCTCAGGATCGTCCGGGGTGAGGCTGAAGGGGTTGTAGATGAACTCTTCGCGGGCAGTGGCTTCGTCGATTTTCTGGTTGTAACCAGCCAGATTGCGCACGCCCATCTTGCTCATCAACTTGTAGCGCTTTTCCATCTCGGCCACACACCAGTTCAGGCCGTGAGCGGCCTGGCGCATGTCGGTGACCACCGGGGCCAGCAGGTGCGGAATGCCTTCGTACACCGACATTTCCAGCATCTTGGGGTCGATCATCAACAGGCGCACATCACGTGCTTCGGCTTTGTAGAGCAGCGACAAAATCATGGCGTTGATACCGACCGACTTGCCCGAACCCGTGGTACCGGCCACCAAAACGTGCGGCATCTTGGCCAGATCGGCCACCACCGGGTTGCCAATGATGTCCTTGCCCAGGCCCATGGTCAGCAGGGACTTGGCCTCGTTGTAAACCTGTGACCCCAAAATCTCGCTGAGCTTGATCGACTGGCGCTTGGCGTTGGGCAACTCCAGCGCCATGAAATTCTTGCCGGGAATGGTCTCGATCACCCGGATGGACACCAGACTGAGCGAACGCGCCAGGTCTTTGGCCAGATTCACCACCTGCGAGCCTTTGACACCCGTGGCCGGCTCGATTTCGTAACGCGTGATCACCGGGCCTGGGGCTGCGGCCACCACACGCACCTCGACACCAAAATCCTTGAGCTTTTTCTCGATCAGGCGGCTGGTCATTTCCAGCGTCTCAGGGGACACCGTTTCTTGCCGCACGGACAAGCTGTCGAGCAAATCCACTTGCGGCAGCTTGCTGTCGGGCAGTTCGGTGAACAGGGGCTTCTGGCGCTCCTTGACCACCCGGTCGCTGCGCGGCACCTCCATCACGGTGGGCTCTATGACCCTGGGGACAGGAGGCGGCGCAGGCAATGGCACGGGCTCCAGATCGAGTTGACCTTCGGGTGCGGCCGTCAGAGGGTTCAGGTCCCATTGCGGCTCAATGGCCTGCAAGGGTGTGGTTTGCTCGCGTTCGCGCAGTGCCTTCTGGCCCAGGGCCAGATCCTCCTCAATTTCCCGCTTCACATGGCGGGACTGGATCAGACCGTCAATGCGGGCACCGATCGATTCGGCCAACTGCCCCCATGAAAACCGGAACACCATGGCGACACCCGCCACCACCAAGGCGATGCCCATCAAGGCCGCGCCCGTGAAACCGAGCCAGCGCACGCTGGCGGAGCCGACCAGATAGCCCAGAACGCCGCCACTGTGCCCGGGCAAATGGGCCTCCAGCCGGTACAAGCGTGCCCACTCCATGCTGGCGCTGGCGGTCAGCAGCACCAGCAGGCCGAGCCAGAAAATCCAACGGCTGCGCGGGCCAGCCGCCACTTGGCCTGACGACTCTTCGTCGGAAGGACCGCGCATCCAGCGGGCCAAGCCGACCAACCAGGCACGGCCAGCGGCCGCCAGGCACCACCAGACGGAATACCCCAAACCGAAATAAGCCAAATCGGCCAGCCAGGCGCCCAAAGGCCCCACCCAATTGCGCACCCCCTGGCCGCTGCCCGAGGTAGACCAAGCCGGATCGGCAGGGTGGTAACTCATCAAAGCCAGCAGGCACAGCAGCAACAAGGCACCGCCCATCAACAAAACGATTTCCTGGGCGAATCGGGCCCAGAAAGTCTGAGGCGCCTCCAGCGCCTTGTCCCGGGCCGTCGGGTTGGTCAATGTGTGCAGGGAATAGGTCATAAATTAAGCCTCAAGCTTACCCGATCAGGCCCCATCCAGACCGCGGACAGCGCAGGCGCAAGACCTCTTTGCGCTTTGTCTTTGACGGTTTCTTACAATCAGACGATTCGGTGCATTGCACTGGCTTTCCTTTCAACCGACCGCCCAACCTGATCGCTCACCATGTCTGCCTCTGCCAAACACGCCCAAGTCCTGATTCTGGGCTCCGGCCCTGCCGGCTACACCGCCGCCGTCTACGCCGCCCGCGCCAACCTGAAACCTCTGCTGATCACCGGCATGGCCCAGGGTGGCCAGCTCATGACCACCACCGAAGTGGACAACTGGCCCGCCGACGTGCACGGCGTGCAAGGCCCGGACCTGATGCAACGCTTTCAGGAGCATGCCGAGCGCTTCAACACCGAAATCGTGTTTGACCACATCCACACCGTCAAGCTGGAGCAACGCCCCTTCACCCTGATCGGTGACAGCGGCACCTACACCTGCGACAGCCTGATCATCGCCACGGGCGCATCGGCCAAATACCTGGGTCTGCCCTCTGAAACTGCCTTCATGGGCCGCGGCGTGAGCGGCTGCGCCACCTGCGATGGCTTCTTCTACCGCGACCAGGTCTGCTGCGTCGTGGGTGGCGGCAACACCGCCGTCGAAGAAGCCCTGTACCTGTCCAACATCGCCAGCAAGGTCTATTTGATCCACCGCCGCGACAAGTTCAAGGCCGAGCCCATCTTGGTCGACAAGCTCATGGAGAAGGTCGCCGCTGGCAAGATCGAGCTCAAAACCTTCCAGACCCTGGAAGAAGTGCTGGGCGACGCTTCGGGAGTGACTGGCGTTCGCCTGAAAAGCACCAAAGATGGCTCCCTGCACGACGTCGAACTCAAGGGCTGCTTCATCGCCATTGGCCACGCCCCCAACACCGACATCTTCCAGGGCCAGCTGGAGCTCGAAAACGGCTACATCGTGACCCAAAGCGGCCTCAAAGGCTTTGCCACCCAGACCTCGATGCCGGGCGTGTTCGCTGCGGGTGACGTGCAAGACCACGTCTACCGCCAGGCCATCACCAGCGCAGGCACGGGCTGCATGGCCGCGCTCGATGCGCAGCGTTTTCTGGAACAGCACAACGGTTAACGCCTTGCGGACCTGAGTTTTCCTGCCAACGGATTGCAAATGGGTGCAGGGGGGTGCCTGCCGGGGTGATGTGGCCAAGCGAAGCGCCTCTGAACCCCGGAAGGCACCCCCCTGCGCCCACCCACCAAGGGCAAAACTCCCCAGGCTTCAAGGCATTCAACAAAAAAGCCCCCGCTTTCTGGCTATAATTCAAGGCTTTGCTGGAACTGCCCGGGTTGTCATTCGGGATCACAGAGCCAGCGATCTGGGATACCGCCACCCATCTTGGCGAGGTGAGGCTGGAACGCCAGGCCCCATGCAAATCTGCATGAGGCCCATCGGCACCGGCTGTTTAAAAAGTATCGGAGTGTCCACATGGCACGCGTTTGCGACGTAACGGGCAAAGGCCCAATGACCGGGAACAACGTTTCCCACGCCAACAACAAAACCAAGCGCCGGTTCCTGCCGAACCTGCAATACCGTCGTTTCTGGGTCGAGAGCGAAAACCGTTGGGTGCGTCTGCGCGTCTCCAGCGCCGCTCTGCGCCTGATCGATAAAAATGGCATCGATGCCGTTCTCGCTGACCTGCGCGAACGCGGTCAAGCCTAAACCCAGAACATTAGGAGTCATCTACCATGGCAACCAAAGGCGGACGCGAAAAAATCAAGCTGGAATCCACAGCTGGCACTGGTCACTTCTACACGACCAGCAAAAACAAGAAAACCATGCCCGAGAAAATGTCGATTATGAAGTTCGACCCCAAAGCTCGCAAGCACGTGGAATACAAGGAAATCAAGCTGAAGTGATTCGGCCTGAGCCTTGCAACAAAAAACCCGCTGTTCATGCAGCGGGTTTTTTTATGCCTGAAATGGGCGAATGTGGCACTCTGTTCAGCTACGCACTGCCAGCTACGGCACATCAATGGCCATACCAACCCGGGCCTAAGAGCCTTCGACCGGCATGGATACCCGCATGCGCGGGTATGACAAGTGCGCGCCGGTATCACTACCCGATCCAAAACAAAAGGGCCCGAAGGCCCTTTTGGGAACGACTGCTGGCAAAGATCAGGCCGCTTGGCGCACGGCACGCAACTTGACCGAGAAGTCGCGCAAGGCGGCGATGCCACTTTCTTCGGCGCGGCGGCACCAGGCTTGCAAATCGGCGGCCAGTTGCTCGCGTGAGTGCGAGGTGTTCAGCCAAATCTGGCTGAGCTCTTCACGCATTTGCACCATTTTGTCGAGCACGGGGCTCGCGGCGCGGGCTTGCTTGAGCTGGGCTTGAGCAGACGCAGGGACTTTGGCCGCATCGCGGTGCAACCAGCGTTGCGCCGTCTTCAGGGCATGGGCATCCAGTTTGATCTTGCTGGCTTCTTGCTGCATGACGGTTTTCACGTTGCGGGCGTAACCGGCCATCACTTCGTAACGGTTGGCGATCAGGGCTTCCAGCGTCTTCTCGTCGGCCACAGGGCGAATGTCACCATAAGCCAAGCGGGGCGGCGTCTTTTTGACGGTGGCCAAACCCAGCGTTTCCAGGGTGCGGATGTACAACCAGCCGATGTCGAACTCGTAGGGCTTGACCGAGAGCTTGGCCGAAGTGGGGTAGGTGTGGTGGTTGTTGTGCAACTCTTCGCCACCGATCAGGATGCCCCAGGGCGAAATGTTGGTGCTGGCGTCGTGTGCCTCAAAGTTGCGGTAACCCCAGTAGTGCGCTGCACCGTTGATGATGCCAGCGGCCGTGATCGGGATCCAGGCCATTTGCACGGCCCAGACGGTCAGACCGATGAAGCCAAACAGCGCCACGTCGATGATCAGCATCAGGGCCACACCTTGCCAGGAAAAGCGGGTGTAGAGGTTGCGCTCGATCCAGTCGTCAGGCGTGCCGTGGCCGTAGCGCTGCAGGGTTTCCTTGTTCTTGGATTCCTTGCGGTACAGCTCGGCCCCGGTGAACAACACGGTCTTGATGCCATGCACATGCGGGCTGTGGGGGTCTTCGGCCTGCTCGCACTTGGCGTGGTGCTTGCGGTGGATGGCCGCCCACTCCTTGGTCACCTGGCCGGTGGTCAACCACAGCCAGAAACGGAAAAAGTGCGAGGGAATGGCGTGCAGGTCCAAGGCGCGGTGCGCCTGGTGGCGGTGCAGGAAAATCGTGACGCTGGCGATGGTGATGTGGGTCAGGCCCAAGGTGATCAACACCATTTGCCACCAAGCCAAATCGAACAGGCCGTGGCCCATCCAATGAATGATTGCATCGAGAAAAGCCCAATCAGGCAACAACATGAGTTCGTCTTTCTACTGACGCCTGATTTCAGGCAATTTGTTGATTTTAAGTTTTCCAGCCCCAAAAGGACAGCTGTTTCGACTCTTTTCAAACAGAATGAAACAGAAAATTCACTTTCTGACCCATGCTGCGGCGAAAAATCCGTCCGTCGCATGGCGATGGGGCCAAAGCCTCAGGAATGTGCCGGCAGGCGGGGCATCGGGGCTGGCATCGCCCGAGGGGGCCGGTGAGCACAGGCTGGCGGCGTGGGGCACTTTGAGCCTGTCGAGTTCCTGGGCCACATTCAAAGGGACAAAGTCCGGGTTGGCGGCACTGAAAGCTTGCGCAATCCGTTCGTTTTCCTCAGGCAACACACTGCAGGTGGCATACACCAGGCGACCGCCCGACTTGACCATCCGGGAAGCACTTTGCAGGATGGCTTGCTGCTTTTCAGTCAGCTCCTGCACAGCTTGGGGTTTTTGCCGCCATTTCAAGTCAGGATTGCGGCGCAAGGTGCCCAAGCCCGAGCAGGGTGCATCGACCAGCACGCGGTCGATCTTGCCAGACAGGCGTTTCACGCGCTCATCGCGCTCGTGGGCAATGGCCGCGGGGTGCACATTGGACAAACCGCTGCGGGCCATGCGGGGTTTGAGGGCATCGAGGCGGTGGCCCGACACGTCAAAGGCGTACAGGCGACCGGTGCTGCGCATGGCCGCGCCCAGCGCCAGCGTTTTGCCGCCCGCGCCCGCACAAAAGTCCACCACCATCTCGCCCCGGTGCGCGTCCACCAGCAAGGCCAGCAGCTGCGAGCCTTCGTCCTGCACCTCGATCGCCCCCCGGGTGAATGCGTCGGTCTTTTGCAAAGCGGGTTTGCCTTGCAGGCGCAGGCCCCAAGGCGAGTAAGGCGTGGGCTCGGAAGCGATGCCCGCTTGTGCCAGCTCTTTCTGGATATCGCTGCGTTTGGCTTGCAGCATGTTCACGCGCAGGTCCAGCGTGCCGGGCTGCTGCAAATGCTCGGCCAAGTCCCAAAAATCCTCGCCCAACTGGGCTTGCAGGGCTTGCGCCATCCAGTCGGGCAGGTTGTGACGGTGCGGGGCCATCAAGGCGTCCGCCGGGATGACATCACAAGTGGCCAGCCATTTTTTTTCGGTGTCGTTCAGGGCTGAGGCCAAAAAATCACGCGGACCGAAAAAGCCCAAAATCGCCAGCTTGCGCTCTTTGGCGCCCGAGCCCGAGCGGGCCAGCTGCTCAAACAGCAGCTTTTTGCGCAGCACGGCAAAAGCGGTTTCGGCCAAAGTGGCGCGTTCGCGTGGGCCCAGCGAGCGGTGTTCGCGGAAATAGCGCGACACCACAGCGTCGGCGGGATGTTCAAATTGGAGGACCAGCCTGACCAGATCGGCGCAGGCGTCTAAAAGGGCTTTTGGATGCATAGGGGCGTATTGTCCCATTCCGCTGGCCCGTCTCAAACCTCAAGCACAAAGCCATGACCGAAGATTTGCCACCCCTGATCGAAACGCCCCAAGGTCTGTACCGCCATTACAAAGGCGGCCAATACCGCGTGCTGGGCACCGTGCGCCACAGCGAAGACCTGCAGCCCATGACGCTGTACCAGGCGCTCTATGGCGAGCAAGGCCTGTGGGTGCGGCCCGCGGCCATGTTTGCCGAAGTGGCCGAGTTCAATGGAAAAGTGCAACCGCGCTTTGAACGCATCGGCGATTAAGCCAAAAACTGAGCAATCGCCTGCGGATAAATCAGGTGCTCTTGGCTGAGCACACGCGCCGCCAAAGTGTCAGGGGTGTCGTCCGGTAGCACTGGCACCACCGCCTGCGCCAGGATGCTGCCATGGTCCAGCTCGGCCGTGACCTGGTGCACCGTGGCCCCGGCAAAACGGCAACCGGCGTCGATCGCCCGCTGGTGCGTGTTCAGCCCCGGGAAGGCCGGCAACAAGGACGGGTGGATGTTGAGTAAGCGCCCGGCATAGTGCGCCACAAAACCGGGGGTCAGGATGCGCATGAAGCCCGCCAGCACCACCAAAGCGGGCGCGTGCCGGTCGATCTCGGCCATGAGCGCCGCATCAAAGTCTTCGCGGCTGGCAAAGGCCTTGTGGTCGAGCACCTGGGTCGCGATGCCGTGGTCTTGGGCGAAAGCCAGGCCCGGGGCATCGGCCCGGTTGCTGAGCACGGCAGCCACCCGGGCGTTCAAGCGTTGGGCCCAGCGGCCCTGCTCTGCGGCACGCACGATGGCGGCCATGTTGGAGCCCGAGCCCGAAATCAGAATGACGATGTTTCTCATAAAGGGCTGGATTATCCCTGCAGGCCCCGGGTCTGCCGACATTTGTCGCACCAAGGACATGCCGGATCGGCCTGCGCGTGATAAAAAGCACGGTCGTTTGATTTTGAGAGAAAACCCCATGGATTTGGCATTCACCCCCGAAGAGCTAGCTTTCCGCGACGAGATTCGCACCTGGGTCAAGGCAAACTTGCCCGCTGACATTTCGCACAAAGTGCACAACGCCATGCGCCTGACGCGTGACGACATGCAGCGCTGGGCCAAGATTTTGGGCAAAAAAGGCTGGCTGGGCTGGGGCTGGCCCACGCAGTTTGGCGGCCCGGGCTGGACCGCCGTGCAAAAACATTTGTTCGAAGAAGAATGCGCCCTGGCGGGTGCACCCCGTGTCGTGCCTTTTGGCCCGGTGATGGTGGCCCCTGTGATCATGGCTTTTGGCAACGCCGAGCAGCAAAAACGCTTTTTGCCCGGCATCGCCAGCGGCGAAGTCTGGTGGAGCCAGGGCTACAGCGAACCAGGCTCCGGCTCGGACCTGGCCTCGCTCAAAACCCGCGCCGAGCGCGTGGGTGACAAATACATTGTCAACGGCCAGAAAACCTGGACCACCCTGGGCCAATACGGCGAGTGGATCTTCTGCCTGGTGCGCACCAGCACCGAAGGCAAGCCGCAGACCGGCATCTCCTTCTTGTTGATCGACATGAAGTCGCCCGGCATCACCGTGCGCCCCATCAAGCTGCTGGACGGCGAGTGTGAAGTCAACGAAGTCTGGTTTGACAACGTCGAAGTGCCCGCCGAAAACCTGATCGGCGAAGAAAACAAGGGCTGGAACTACGCCAAACACCTGCTGGCCCACGAGCGCACCAACATCGCCGACGTGAACCGCGCCAAGCGTGAGCTGGAGCGCTTGAAGCGCATCGCCAAAACCGAAGGCGTGTACGACGACCTGCGCTTCCGCGACGAAATCGCCAAGCTCGAAGTCGACATCGTGGCGCTGGAGATGCTGGTGCTGCGCGTCTTGTCGGCCGAAAAATCCGGCAAGAACTCGCTCGACATCGCAGGCCTCTTGAAGATCAAGGGCAGCGAGATCCAGCAACGCTACACCGAGCTGATGATGCAGGCTGCTGGCCCCTTTGCCCTGCCCTTCATCTTCGAAGCCATGGACGCAGGCTGGCAAGGCAACTTCCCAGGCGGCACGCTGGCCAACGCCCCCCTGGCCGCCAACTACTTCAACATGCGCAAGACCACCATTTACGGCGGCAGCAACGAAGTGCAACGCAACATCGTCGCCCAGACAGTTCTGGGTTAAGGAGACACACATGGATTTCGATTTTTCTGACGACCAGGAACAACTGCGCGACGCGGTGCGCAAATGGGTGGACAAGGGCTACGACTTTGACCGCCGCCGCGCCATCGTCGCTGCAGGCGGTTTTGACCGCGCTGCTTACGGCGAAATGGCCGAGCTGGGCCTGACGGGCCTTTATGTGAGCGAAGAGCACGGCGGGATGGGCATGGGCCCCACCGAAGCCATGGTGGCCATGGAAGAACTCGGCCGCGGCATCGTGCTCGAACCCCTGACCCAAACCCTGATCACCAGCGCTACGCTGCAAACCCACGCCCCGGCTGCCCTGCAAGCGGCCTGGTTGCCGCGCATCGCGGCAGGCGAAGCCATCGTGGTGCTGGCGCATCAAGAGCGCGCTGCCCGCTACCAACTGAACCGCTGCGCTGCGCTTGCCAGCGAATCGGGCGGCGCCTGGACCGTGACCGGCACCAAGAGCGTGGTGGCTGTGGGTGACCAGGCCGATGCCTTTGTGGTGCCCGCCACCGTGAACGGCCAGATCGCCCTGTTTTTGGTGGAGCGCAGCGCCAGCGGTGTCAGCACCCAGGCCTACGGCACGCAAGACGGCTCACGCGCTGCCGAAGTCGTGCTCAAGCAAGCCCCCGCGCAGCTGATCACCCTGAACGGCCTGAGCGCTTTGGAAGAAGCCGTGGACATCGGCATCGCCTGCACCTGCGCCGAAGCCGTGGGCGTGATGGACAAAACCATGGCCATCACCGTGGACTACATGAACACGCGCAAGCAGTTTGGGGTGGCGATTGCCAGCTTCCAGGCCCTGCGCCACCGCGTGGCCGACATGAAGATGCAGCTGGAGTTGGGCCGCTCGATGAGCTATTACGCCAGCCTCAAGCTGCACGCGCCCGCCGACGAGCGCCGCCGCGCCCTGGCCCGTGCCAAGTACCAACTGGGCGTGTCCATGCGCTTCATCGGCCAGCAAGCGGTGCAGCTGCATGGCGGCATTGCCGTCACCGACGAGTACATCGTGAGCCACTACTTCAAGAAATTGACGCAGCTGGACATGACCTTTGGTGACACCCTGCACCAGCTGGGCGAAGTGTCGGCCCGCATGCAGGAAACCGCTGGCGTGTTCGCCTGAGGGAAACCTCAGGCCTTGATGGGTCTGTGGGAGGCTGCCCCTGCGGCCGAATGCATGCCGTATCGCGTGCACACATTCGCGAGCAGGGGCTCGCTCCCACAGACGACCTCACTTTTTGACTGCGCCTCACTCCGCCTCCCGCACCCGCAAAAAAGAAGCAAAGCGCGGCAAGCCCGAAGGTGTGCGTTCGCGGTAACGGTAAGTCACCCAGGCCCCCACGGGCGGCGGGTTGCGACGCTGAGCATCGCTCAATCCAGACCCCAAGGCAAAGCGCTGACCCGAAGGCATCTGCACCAACAAAGCCCCGGTCATGCCCGCCAAACGCCCCTTGCCCGCCTGGTACCCCACCACCAAGCCCTCTTCGTCAGGCTCGGGCTTGAGCTTGAAGAGCGCATCGCTGCGGCCGGGCTGCCACATGGCATCGGCACGGTGCAGCATCAGCCCCTCGCCGCCTTGCCGCACTGTCTCCTGCAAAAGCGCTTGCAAAGTGCGGGCGTCGCTCACCTCGCGCTGCGCCACGGGCATCAGCCAGGGCTGCTGCGCTTGCGCCAGTGTGGATTGGACAAAAGCCACCCGCTGCGCAAACGGGGCGGCATGGCCAGGCGCGTCAAACACCAGGTACTTCACCGCCCGCCAGGCCTCGTCGTCGGGTTCGGTCTGACGCACCACACCTGAGAGCCGGTCAAACGCCCCGCGCGCCATCCACAGCTCGCCGTCGAGCGCCACCCGGGGCAAGGCCGACAAGAACCAAGTGGGGGCCGCCAGCATACGGCCACTGCGAAAACGCAAGACCTGCCCATCCCAGACGGCCCGAACGCCGTCGAATTTCTCACTCACCAGAAAACCTTGCGGAGATCGTCCTGGAGGCCAAGGCATGGCCAGCTGAACGCCATGCGATCCCCCAGACTGAACCGGCCCCAAGGCCTGTGCGCCGACATGGGGCAAGAGCCAGGGCGACAGCAGCAGCGCCGACAAGCTGGCGCGACGGCTCGGGCTGAGGCCGGATGTCAAAGGCTGAGGCATGGTCGGTCTCCCTGAACGCCCCAACACCTGGCATGGCCTTGAGAGCCAGCAGGAATGAGGTCTTTTGTTTAAAGGAAGTGATGATGCGGCGCTTTGCCCGCCAACGCAAGCCGCGTGACCAAGCTGCCCGTTCAGGCCATCAAACGCGAATTCTTGGGGACATGTGCCATCAAAAACGCCATCTGGTCGGCCAGGATGCGGCGGTTGCGCAGGATGAAGTCCTCCCACAGGCTGGGCACATAGGGCGCGTACAGCAAAGGCATCTTGGCTTGTTCGGGCGTGCGGCTGCTTTTGCGGTGGTTGCAGGAGCGGCAAGCCGTGACCACGTTCATCCAATGGTCGGGACCGTTCTGGCACAGGGGCACGATGTGTTCACGGGTCAACACCGACTCGTGGAAATGCCCGCCGCAATACGCGCACAGGTTGCGGTCGCGCACAAAGAGTTTGGTGTTGGTGAGACCCGGGCGCATGTCAAACGGGTTGATGCGGGGCACGCCCTGGGTGCCGATGATGCTGTTGACGGTGATGATGGATTGCTGCCCGGTGAGCGCGTTGTGTCCGCCATGAAAAACGGCCACTTGCTGACCCGCTTCCCAACGCACCTCATCGGCCGCGTAATGCGTGACCGCCTGCTCCAGCGTGATCCACGATTGCGGCAAGCCTTGGGCCGAGAGTTTCAAAACCTTCACAGACGCCTCCATCCAACAGTTCAAAAAAACCACTGACACGAAAAGTTCCGTCTCGATTGGGCCCCGAGCGCTGGGGTGCCACCGCTGGGGAATCGGGCTCAGTCACAATATACCCTCTTACATTGACAAATCCGTGAAAGCTGGCGCTTGCCCAGCGCACAGGCAGGACATGAGCAGCGACATGAAGGTTTTCCGAGGCTTCCACCACCCCGACTTGGCCCCCGCTTGCGCTCTGACCATTGGCAACTTCGACGGTGTACACCGTGGCCACCAGGCCATGCTGGCCCTCTTGCGCAGCGAAGCCGCGCACCGCGGCGTGCCCAGCTGCGTGATGACCTTCGAGCCCCACCCCCGTGACTACTTTGCCAGGGCGCTGAACAAGCCCGATCTGGCCCCGGCCCGCATCGCCACGCTGCGCGACAAACTGCAGGAACTCGAGCGCTGTGGCGTGGACCAGGTGGTGGTGCTGCCTTTTGATGCGCGGCTGGCCAGCCAGTCGCCCGAAGACTTCATCCAGCAAGTGCTGGTCAGGGGCCTGGGCGTGCGCTACGTGCTGGTGGGCGACGATTTCCGCTTTGGTGCGAAACGCGCGGGTGACTACGCCATGCTCGACGCCGCAGGCCAGCGCCTGGGCTTTGACGTGGCCCGCATGAACAGCTACGAGGTGCATGGCCTGCGCGTGTCCAGCTCGGCCGTGCGCGAAGCCTTGGGCCAGGGCCGCATGCAGGACGTGACCGCCTTGCTGGGCCGCCCCTACAGCATCAGCGGCCATGTGGTGCATGGGCGCAAATTGGGCCGCGAGTTGGCCGCCACAGCGCAAGGCGCTGGCGACGGCTTTCGGACGTTGAATTTGCGTTTCTCGCACTGGAAACCCGCCGCCAGCGGCATCTTTGTGGTGCAGGTGCATGGCCTGGCCGAACAGGCCCTGCGGGGCGTGGCCAATCTGGGCATCCGCCCCTCGCTGGACCCGAATGATGTGAACGGCGGCCGCGTGCTGCTCGAGACCCACGCCTTCGACTGGCCCGCCCAGCTGGGGGCCGAGGGGGGCTACGGTAAAATCATCCGCGTGGACTTGCTGCATAAATTACACGACGAGCTCAAATACGACGGTCTGGACGCCCTGACACAGGGCATTGCCAAAGACTGCGACGATGCACAAGCGTGGTTTGCCTCCCGCCATGGTGAAACCAGCCGCCAAACCACCCGCGACCGAATTTGACGCTCCGGCCCTCGTTTGCTGCCCTTCGACAGGCTCAGGGCGAACGACCTCCACGGCCCACCCCCTCTTGATCTCTCCGAACGGCCCGCCGCTCGGGCTGAGCTTGTCGAAGCCCTCTCGACCCGACGCACCATGACCGACAAAACCCAGAACCCCGACACCCGCATCAACATGATGGACACCCCCTTCCCGATGCGCGGCGACCTGCCCAAGCGCGAGCCGGGCTGGGTCAAAGACTGGAACGACGGCGGTCTGTACAAAAAACTGCGCGCCGCGCGCCAGGGTGCCCCGCTGTTCGTGCTGCACGACGGCCCGCCCTACGCCAATGGCAAGCTGCACATCGGCCACGCGCTCAACAAGGTGCTCAAGGACATGATCGTCAAGTCCAAGCACCTCGCTGGCTTTGACGCGCAATACATCCCTGGCTGGGACTGCCACGGCCTGCCGATCGAAAACGCGATTGAAAAACTGCACGGCCGTAACCTGAGCCGAGACGACATGCAGGCCAAGAGCCGCGCCTTTGCCACCGAGCAAATCAGCCAGCAGCGCGAAGACTTCAAGCGCCTGGGCGTGCTGGGCGACTGGGAGCGCCCCTACCGCACCATGGACCCGGCCAACGAAGCCGGTGAAATCCGTGCCTTCAAGCGCGTGATCGAGCGCGGCTTTGTGTACCGGGGCCTCAAGCCCGTGTACTGGTGCTTTGACTGCGGCTCTTCGCTGGCCGAGTTCGAAATCGAATACCAGGACAAGCAAAGCGACACGCTGGACGTGGCCTTTGAAACCGATGACGCGGCCAAGCTCGCTGCCGCCTTTGGCTTGACGACACTGCCCGCGGGCCAAAGCGGCTTTGCCGTGATCTGGACCACCACCGCCTGGACCATCCCCGCCAACCAGGCCCTGAACGCCCACCCCGAGCTGACCTATGCGCTGGTGCAAACCGACAAGGGCTGCCTGGTGCTGGCCGAGTCGCTGGTGGACAAATGCCTGGAGCGCTTTGGCCTGCAAGGCGGCACGGTGCTGGCCACCGCCAAAGGCACGGCGCTGGGCGGCCTGAACTTCCGACACCCCTTGTACGACGTGGACGAGGGCTACAAGCGCCTGTCGCCCGTGTACCTGGCCGAATACGTCAGCGACAGCGACGGCACAGGCCTGGTCCACTCCTCGCCCGCATACGGCGTGGACGACTTCAACTCCTGCATCGCCAACGGCCTGAAGTACGACGACATCCTGAACCCGGTGCAAGGCAATGGCACCTACGCGGCCGACTTCCCCCTGTTCGGCGGCCTGCACATCTGGAAAGCCATTCCGGTCATCCTGGACGCCCTGCGGGGCGCGGGCCGCTTGCTGTCCACCGTGACCATCACCCACAGCTACCCGCACTGCTGGCGTCACAAAACCCCCGTCATCTACCGCGCTGCCGCCCAGTGGTTTGTGCGCATGGACGAGGGCGAGGGTGTGTTCACGAAGGACAAAGCGCCCAAAACCCTGCGCCAGCTGGCGCTCGACGCCATCGAGCAAACCCAGTTCTACCCCGAAAACGGCAAATCCCGCCTGCGCGACATGATCGCCAACCGCCCGGACTGGTGCATCTCGCGCCAGCGCTCATGGGGCGTGCCTGTGCCCTTCTTCTTGCACAAGGACAGCGGCGAGCTGCACCCGCGCACCATGGAGATCCTGGACCAGGCTGCTGACATCGTGGAGAAAGGCGGTATCGAAGCCTGGAGCCGCGTGACGGTGGAAGAGATGCTGGGCGCACAAGACGCGCCCCACTACACCAAGAGCACCGACATCCTGGAGGTCTGGTTCGACTCCGGTTCCACCTTCCAGCATGTGCTGCGCGGCAGCCACAAGGACGCTTACGGCGTGCCGCCCTTCCACAACGAAGGTCCTGAGGCCGACCTGTACCTGGAAGGCCACGACCAGCACCGCGGCTGGTTCCACTCTTCGCTCTTGCTGGGCTGCGCCCTGTACGACCGCGCCCCTTACCGGGGCCTCTTGACCCACGGCTTTGCCACCGATGGCCAGGGCCGCAAGATGAGCAAGAGTTTGGGCAACACGGTGGACCCGCAAACCGTGACCAGCAAAATGGGCGCTGAAATCGTGCGCCTGTGGGTGGCGTCCACCGATTACTCGGGCGACCTGAACATCGACGACAAAATCCTGGCCCGCGTGGTCGACGCCTACCGCCGCATCCGCAACACGCTGCGCTTCCTGCTGGCCAACGTGAGCGACTTCGACCCGGCGCTTGATGCCGTGCCCGACGACCAGCTGCTGGAAATCGACCGCTTTGCCCTGGCCCGCGCCGCCGAGTTGCAGGCCGACATCCGCACCCACTTCGACAAGTACGAGTTCCACCCCGTGGTCTCCAAGCTGCAGATCTACTGCTCGGAAGATCTGGGCGCGTTCTATCTGGATGTGCTGAAAGACCGCCTGTACACCACCGCCCCCAAGTCGCTGGCCCGCCGCAGTGCGCAAACCGCGCTCTACCGCATCACCCACGGCATGCTGCGCTGGATGGCACCCTTCCTGTCCTTCACCGCCGAAGAAGCCTGGAGCACCTTTGGCCAGTCGGAGTCCATCTTCCTGGAAACCTTCAGCGACTTCGGTGCGGCCGATGCCGCGTTGCTCACCAAATGGGCCCGCATCCGCGAAATCCGCGACCTGGTGAACAAGGACATCGAAAACCTGCGCTCTGCTGGCCAGGTGGGGGCCTCGCTGCAAGCCGAGATCACGCTCACCGCGCCTGCCGCTGACCACGCCCTGCTGGCCAGCCTGGGCTCGGACATCAAGTTCGTCTTCATCACCTCCAAAGTCACTTTGCAGGCGGGCGATGCATTGGCCGTGCAAGTCACGCCCAGCCAAGCCACCAAATGCGAGCGCTGCTGGCACTACGCGGACGACGTGGGCGTTGATGCCGCGCACCCCACAATCTGCGGCCGCTGCATCAGCAACCTGCACGGCGCGGGCGAAACCCGCCAGGTCGCCTGAAGTTCAAGCACCCACCACACAAGGCAAACCCATGGCCAGCTCCAGAAAATTCGGCAAAGGCGGCTCCGGCAAAAGCCCCGGCATGGCGCTGTGGCTGGGCATCGCCCTCTTGGTGCTGTTGATCGACCAGTTCACCAAGGTGCTGGTGCTGGGCGCCTTTCAGCTGGGCGACAGCACGCCCATCACCTCGTTTTTCAACCTGGTGCGGGTGCACAACCATGGCGCGGCGTTTTCGTTTCTGGCGGGTGCTGGCGGCTGGCAGCGCTGGTTTTTCACCGGCATCGGCGTGGTGGCGGCCCTCTTCATGGTCTGGATGCTGCGCTCGCACGCGGGCCAAAAACTCTTTTGCCTGGCCATCGCGCTCATCCTGGGCGGGGCCATTGGCAATGTGATCGACCGCCTGCTGCACGGCTACGTGGTCGACTTTCTGGACTTCTACTGGGGTGGCTGGCACTTCCCGGCCTTCAATGTGGCCGACAGCGGCATCAGCGTGGGCGCGGCCCTGCTGATTCTGGACGAAATTTTGCGGGTCCGGCGCGGGCGTTGAGCCACACCGCCTGCACCTTCAACCCCACCGAGTTGGCCAATGGGCGCTGCGGAGGGCCGATTTGCTGGCGCGAAGCAACTGATGAGGCCATCTGCACCGCCCGGTGGCCAACACCCACAACGGCCAGATCTCATGTAAGCTGGTCGACCTGATTGAAAAACACGGAGATCCCCATGCCCGGATTGCTGCCCCACATCGACCCCGATGGCCTGCTTGAGTTTTCGGTGGTCTACACCGACCGCGCCCTGAACCACATGTCCAAACGCTTTGGCGGCGTGATGACCGACATCTCGCGCATGCTCAAAACCGTGTACGGCGCACACTCGGTCGCGCTGGTCCCCGGCAGCGGCACCTTCGGCATGGAGTCGGTGGCCCGCCAGTTCGCTACTGGCCAGCATGTGATGGTGATCCGCAACGGCTGGTTCAGCTTCCGCTGGACGCAGATTTTTGACATGGGCCAGATCCCCAAGAGCCACAGCGTGCTCAAAGCCCGCCGCATCGCAGACGGCGCGCAAGCGGCCTGGGCTCCTGCCCCGATCGCCGAAGTGACCGCTGCCATTGCCGCCGAAAAACCCGCCTTGGTGTTTGCCCCCCACGTCGAAACCGCGGCCGGCATGATCCTGCCCGACGATTACCTCAAGGCCGTGGCCGATGCGGTGCATGCCGTGGGCGGCCTGTTCGTGCTCGACTGCATCGCCTCGGGCGCGATGTGGGTGGACATGAAGGCCACAGGCGTCGATGTGCTGATCAGCGCCCCGCAAAAAGGCTGGAGCAGCTCGCCTTGCTGCGCCATGGTCATGATGAGCGAACGCGCCCGTAAGGCCATCGACAACACCACCAGCACCACCTTTGCCATGGACCTCAAAAAATGGCTGCAGGTGATGGAGACCTACGAAGGCGGTGGCCACATGTACCACACCACCTTGCCCACCGACGCACTGCAGCGCCTGCAGGAAGCCATGCTGGAAACCGAGGCCTACGGCTTTGCCAAGGTGCGCGAAGAGCAAATGGCGCTGGGCCGCGCGGTGCGCGCCTTGCTGCTGGAGCACGGCTTTCCCAGCGTGGCCGCGCCCGGCTTCGAAGCCCCCGGTGTGGTGGTGAGCTACACCACCGACCCCGAGATCCAGAGCAGCAAGAAGTTCCTGGCCTTGGGTCTGCAGACGGCCGCAGGGGTGCCCCTGCAGTGCGACGAGCCCGCCGACTTCCGCACCTTCCGCATGGGCCTGTTCGGTCTGGACAAATGGCACCAGGTGCCACGCACGCTGCAGCACCTGCGCGATGCGCTGGAAACCATTGCGCCGAAGGCCAAGTTGGCGGCCTGATTCAGGTCAATCGCCCAATAAAAAACCGCTGCCCTGAGGGCAGCGGTTTTTTTTCATTTTGGGCCGACGCTGGACAGCGCCAACGCCGTGACCATCACAGGGTGATGATGGTGCAACCCGTGGTCTTGCGGGCCTCCAATGCCTTGTGGGCCTCCTGGATCTGTGCCAAGGGGAAGGTCTGTTCGATGTGGATCTTGACCTTGCCGCTGGTCACTGCCTCGAACAGTTCATCGGCCATGGCCTGGGTGTTTTCGCGGGTGGTGATGTGGCTGAACAAGGTCTGGCGTGTCACATAGATCGAACCCTTGTTGCCCAGGATGCCAGGGGGGAACGGCGGCACAGGGCCTGAGGCATTGCCAAAGCTGGCCATCAGGCCAAACGGGGCCAGGCAGTCGAGCGACTTGTCCCAAGTGTCTTTGCCCACCGAGTCGTAGACCACCTTCACGCCCGCGCCGCCCGTGATCTCTTTGACCTTGGCCTGGAAGTCTTCGGTGGCGTAGTTGATGCAGAACTCGGCGCCATTGGCTTTGGCCAGTGCGCACTTGGCATCGCTGCCTGCCGTGCCGATCAGGCGCAAGCCCAAAGCCTTGGCCCACTGGCACGCGATCAAACCCACACCGCCAGCGGCGGCATGGAACAGCACAAAGTCACCTGCTTTCAAACCGCCCTGGGGCAGCGTGCGCTTGAGCAAATATTGGGCTGTCAGGCCCTTGAGCGTCATGGCCGCGCCCGTCTCGAACGAGATCGCGTCGGGCAATTTACACACGCACTTGGCGGGCATGACACGCACTTCGCAGTAGCTGCCGGGTGGCTGGCTGGCATAGGCGGCGCGGTCACCCACCTTCAGGTGCGTGACGCCTTCGCCCACGGCCTCGACCACACCCGAGGCTTCCATGCCCAGCTTGAGCGGCATGGGCAGCTGGTACAAGCCGCTGCGCTGGTAAACATCGATGAAGTTCAGGCCGATGGCCTTGTGGCGAATGCGGATCTCGCCAGGACCGGGTTCGCCCACGGTCACATCGACCAGCTTCATGACTTCGGGACCACCGTGTTGATCGATCTGGACTGCAAGGGTCATGGGAATTTCTCCTGAAAGTGTGAAAGCAAACGATGCGTGACTTTGCCACGAATCACGGGCGGGCGTTCAGGGTGGGGACAGATCGGCGACAGCGGGAAAACCCGAATGCCGATACAGTGCCGCATGTCCCAAAAACTCTCTCCCGGCACGGCCTTGATGCTGACCGTGCCCCCCCTGCTGTGGGCTGGCAACGCGGTCATTGGCCGTTTGGTCAACACCCTGGTGCCGCCCATCACGCTCAACCTCTTGCGCTGGGCCGTGGCCTTCGTGATTTTGTTGCCGCTGGCTTCCTGGGTTTTGCGCCGCAGCAGTGGGCTGTGGCCCCACTGGCGGCGTTTTGCCTTGCTCAGCTTGCTGGGCGTGGGCTGCTACAACGCGCTGCAATACCTGGCCCTGCAAACCTCCACCCCACTGAATGTGACCTTGGTGGCCGCCAGTGGCCCGGTCTGGATGCTGGCCATCGGGGCGCTGTTTTTTCAGGCTCCGGTGCGCCGCGCCCAGGTGTATGGCGCGGCGCTGTCGATCGTGGGCGTGCTGGTGGTGCTGTCGCGAGGCGAGTGGGCGCAGCTTTTGGCCGTGCGCCTGGTGATTGGCGATTTATTCATCTTGCTGGCCGTGGCGTGTTGGTCCTGGTACAGCTGGCTGCTCAGCCGCAGGGACGAGCCCGAAGCGATTCGCCAAGACTGGGCCGCATTCTTGCTCGCGCAGGTGGTGTTTGGCCTGGCCTGGTCCGGCCTGTTCGCGGGCCTGGAGTGGGGGCTGACGGATGCCCACATCACCTGGGGTTGGCCACTGATCAGCGCCTTGGCTTTTGTGGCCATTGGCCCGGCCGTGCTGGCCTACCGCTGCTGGGGCCTCGGCATCCAGCGGGCAGGCCCCGCAGTGGCGGGCTTTTTTGCCAACCTCACACCGCTGTTCGCGGCCATCTTCTCGGCGGCATTTCTGGGCGAGCTGCCACAGCTGTTTCACGCGCTGGCGTTTGCGCTGATCATCGGTGGCATTTGGGTGTCGTCACGGCATTGAAAGCACGCTGCCAGCTGAGATTCGCGAGCAGGGGCTCGACCCCACAAAGGGATGACACGCCGGGTTTCTTTGGAAGGCTGCCCCTGCAGCCGAATGTCTGAACCCGGACAAGGCACCCGGACTTAAAACGTCCCGGCGTAAGACCCACCATCGGCCAGCACGTTCTGGCCCGTCATGTAAGCCGCATGCTGGCTGCACAGAAAGGCGCAGATCGCGCCAAACTCCTGCGGGTTGCCATAACGGCCCGCCGGGATTTGCGCTTGCTGGATCGCACGCAGCTCTTCCACCGTCTTGCCCACCTTTTGCGCCATGGCGGGCAGGGTCGAGCGGATGCGGTCGGTGTCGAATTTGCCTGGCAGCAGGTTGTTGATGGTCACGCCTTTGGCGGCGATGGCGCTGCGTGAAGCCCCGGCCACAAAACCCGTGAGGCCACTGCGGGCACCGTTGGACAGGCCCAACACGTCGATGGGCGCTTTGACGGCGCTGGAGGTGATGTTCACGATGCGGCCAAAACCACGGGCAGCCATGCGGTCCACCGTGGCTTTGATGAGTTCGATGGGCGTGAGCATGTTGGCATCAATCGCCTTGATCCAGGCCTCGCGATTCCAGTCGCGGAAGTCGCCGGGAGGCGGGCCACCTGCGTTGGTGACCACGATGTCATAGTCCTTGCCGGGGCCGCCGGGCACATTCCAGATGGCTTCGCGGCCAGCTTCGGTGGTGATGTCCACCGCCACGCCGATCAGCTGAACCTTGCCGCCTGTTTCGGCACGCAAGTCGTCCACGGCCTTGTTCAGCACCTCGGCGCCGCGTGCCACCATGACCACATTCACGCCTTCCAGCGCCAAGGCCCGTGCACAACCCCAGCCCAAGCCTTTGCTTGCGCCACCCACCAAAGCCCATTTGCCTGCGATGCCCAAATCCATGTCAATCTCCAAAAAAGTTGATGTTGTGCGGCCCACGGCCTCATGACGGCACGCGGCCAGCAGGCCGCGTGACCCAAAACACACCGCTCAAGACCAGCAAGGTCCCGGCAATGATCCAGATGTTAAAGGGTTCGTCCAGCAACCACACGCCCATCAACAAGGTGGACATGGGGCCGATCATGCCGGTTTGCGCGGTGAGCCCCGGCCCGATGCGTTCGATCGCCATCATGACCAGAAGTACCGGCAGCACCGTGCAGGCGATGGCGTTCAACAAAGACAGCCACAGCACCTGTTCGGGCACCTGGGCACTGGCCATCGGCTTGAGCAGCGCAAACTGCAGAATGCAGAAAAAACAGGCCACGGTGGTGGCCAGCCCGGCCAGGCGCAAGGCCCCCAGGCGCTGCACCATCTGCCCGCTGTAGGTCAGGTAGGTGGCATAGGTGATGGCACTGAGCAGCACCAAAAACGCCCCCAGCGCGGCATGCGTTCCGGCCAGACTGACTTCATGACCAAACACCAACAACACCCCGGCATAGCTGATGGCCATGGCCACGCCTTGGCGGTGTGTGATGCGCTTCTTGAACAGCACCCAACCCAGCACCAGGACCAAGGTGGGGTTGAGGTAAAGGATCAAGCGCTCGAGCGAGGCGCTGATGTACTCCAGCCCCCAGAAGTCCAGAAAGCTCGACAGGTAATAACCACAAAAGCCCAAACCCACCACGCCCAGCCAGTCGCGCCGGGTCAAGGCCGCTTTGCCACGCCCGGCCCACCAGGCCATGAGCACAAACCAGGGCAATGCAAACAGCATGCGGTACATGACCAAGGTCACCGCATCCACACCATAGCGGTAAGCCAGCTTGACGATGATGGCCTTGCCGCTGAATGCGATGGAGCCAGCCATCGCCAGCAAAAGTCCTGTGCTCAGTTGCGGCGCTGGGCTCACCGCCATCAAAAGCCCACCGCCTGCCCGTCGCGGCGCGGATCGCTGGCCACCTGATAGCCCTGCACGGCCGGGTCACCCATGCGCCAAATGAACTGGCCAGCGCCAAAGTCCTGGTAAGAGTCGTTGATGATGTCGAGCTGGTGGCCACGGGCGATCAGCTCCTGCACGGTGGCGCCATTCATCGCCGCTTCGACGTTGATGTTCAGGCCCGTGTTGAAGCGCCAGCGCGGTGCGTCGCATGCCGCTTGCGGGTTCTGCCCGTAGTCGAGCATGCGCACCAGGGTTTGCATGTGGCCTTGCGGCTGCATGTTGCCGCCCATCACGCCGTAGCTCATCACAGGCTGACCGTCTTTGGTGAGGAACGCCGGGATGATGGTCTGGAAGGGGCGCTTGCCCGGCATGACCAGGTTGGCGGGGTTTTGGCCTTGCAAATTGGTGCTGAAACCGTGACCCCGGTTTTGCAGGCTGATGCCGTAAGTCGGCTCGACCACGCCCGAACCAAAGCCCATGTAGTTGCTCTGAATGAAGCTGATCATCATGCCGTTTTCGTCGGCGGCCGTGAGGTAAATCGTGCCGCCCTTGACCGGGTTGCCCGCCTTGAAGTCTTGCGCCTTTTTCATGTCGATCAGCTTGGCGCGGCTGGCCAGATAGGCCGGGTCCAGCATTTGCTCGGGCGGCAGCTCCATGAAGCGCGGGTCGGCCACGTAGCGGTACACGTCGGCAAAAGCCAGCTTCATGGCTTCGATCTGAAGGTGTTGCGAGTCGGCGCTGTCCACCTTGTGACTGGCCAAATCGAAATTGGACAGGATACCCAGTGCGATCAGCGCGGCAATGCCTTGGCCGTTGGGCGGGATCTCGTGCAAGGTGTAGCCCCGGTAGTCTTGCGCCATGGGCTTGACCCACTCGGGCTTGAAGTCGGCCAGGTCTTTGGCCGTGATGCTGCCGCCGTTGTCTTTGGCAAAACGCTCAATGGCTTCGGCGATCTCACCCCCATAAAGCGCCTGGCCTTTGGTGGCGGCAATGGCCTTGAGGCCCCGCGCCGCGTTCTTGAACTGGAACAACTCGCCCACTTGCGGCGCACGGCCCCAAGGCAAAAAGCTTTGCGCAAAGCCGGGCTGCGACTGCAGCTCGGGTGTGGCCGCAGCCCACTTTTGCTGCACCACCACGGGAATCAAATAACCGCGCTCGGCCACCTCGATGGCGGGCTCCAGCAGGTCGGCAAAAGGCAGTTTGCCAAAGCGCTCACTCAAAGCCACCCACCCGGCCACCGCGCCGGGCACGGTGACCGAGTCAAAGCCACGCTTGGGCGGTGTTTTGGTCTCGGCGCCGTATTTGCGGTGAAAGTATTCGGGCATCCAGGTCGCAGGCGCGGGGCCGGAGGAATTCAGGCCGTGCAGCTCTTGGCCGTCCCACAGGATGGCAAACGCGTCCGAACCCAAGCCGCAGCTCACGGGCTCGGTCAGGGTGATCACGGCGGCAGCGGCGATGGCGGCATCGACCGCATTGCCGCCCTTGAGCATCATGCGCAGACCCGCTTGCGCGGCCAGCGGGTGCGAGGTGGAGACCACATTGCGCGCAAACAGCGGCAAGCGGGTGCTGGTGTAGGGGAACTGGTAGTCGAAGTTCATGTCATTCCAAAGTGATCTTGCGTTCGGTGATGATCTTTTTCCACTTGGCCGATTCCTTGGCCAGCATGGCGGTGAACTGTGCAGGTGTGCCACCCACGGCCTCAATGCCCAGGCGTTGCAGCTTGTCGATGACTTCCGGGTCCTGCAGCACTTGGTTGGCCGCCGTGTTCACACGGCTCACCACTTCGGGTGGCAAGCCTTTGGGGCCAAACAAACCAAACCAGGTGTTGGACTCGTAACCCGGCAGGACATCGGCAATAGGGGGGACGCCAGGCGCCAAAGCGGTGGGTTTGAGGGTGGTCACACCCAAGGCACGCAAACGGCCATCGCGCACATGCGGCAGCCCGGTGGGCAAGCTGTCAAACAGCACATCGACCTTGCCACTGACCAGATCGGGAATGGCCAAGGCTGTGCCCTTGTAGGGGATGTGCACGACAAACAGATCGGCCTGCGCCTTGAACAGCTCCGCCGACAACTGCACGATGGTGCCGTTGCCGCTCGATGCGTAGTTCAAACGGCCGGGGTTCTTTTTGGCGTAGTCGATCCACTCCTTGACTGTTTTGGCCGGAGAGCTGTTGGGCACCAGCATGATGCTGGGCGCATTGCCCACCTGGCTGATGGGCGTGAAATCGCGCACCGCGTCGTAGGGCATGCGCGGGTTCAGGTTGGGGCCGATCGAGTGGGTGCTGGAGGTGGACAGCAGCAAGGTGTAGCCATCGGGGCTGGCCTTGGCCGCCAGATCGGAGCCCAGCGTGCCACCCGCGCCCGGCCGGTTTTCCACCACCAGGGAAGCGCCCATTTTTTCGCTCAGTTTTTGGGACAGCGTGCGGGCAAACAAATCGGTGGCCCCGCCCGCCGGGAAGGGCACGATCAAACGCACAGGTTTGGTCGGGTAATTCTGGGCTTGCGCACCGCCCCAAACCAGCAGGACAAGCGCTGCAGCGCACAGGCTGCGGAGCCAATTTCTTTTTTCCATGGGAACACTCCTCCAAGGGACCAATTTGCCAAATATTGAACAGGCCATTTTGGCAGACGCCGTACGCCAGCGCTGCGCCCAAGTGACAACACCACGCAGCCTGAACACGAACTGCAGCCACCAAAGACAACGGCCTCCGAAGAGGCCGTTGACTGCGTTCAGGTCCAAGCCATCAGTCTTCGACGAAAGCCTCTTCGCGTTTGGACTTGATGGACGGCAGCGTCACGATGATCAGCAGCAGCACAGCCGCCGCCAGCAAACTTGCCGACAAGGGGCGCGTGACGAACACACTCCAGTCGCCACGCGACAAGAGCATGGCACGGCGCAGGTTTTCTTCCATCATCGGGCCCAGAATGAAGCCCAACAGCAAAGGCGCGGGCTCCATGCCGAGTTTAATGAAGGTGTAGCCCACCACACCGAACATGGCCACCATCCAGATGTCCCAGGTGTTGTTGTTGGTCGAGTACACACCGATCGCGCAGAACAGCACGATGGCCGGGAACAACCAGCGGTAAGGCACCGTCAGCAGCTTGATCCAGATGCCGATCAGCGGCAGGTTCAGGATGATCAGCATCGCGTTGCCGATCCACATCGAGGCGATCAGACCCCAGAACAGCTCGGGGTTGCTGGTCATCACCTGAGGGCCAGGCTGGATGTTGTGGATGGTCATCGCACCCACCATCAAGGCCATCACGGCGTTGGGTGGGATGCCCAAGGTCAGCAAGGGGATGAAGGAGGTTTGCGAAGCCGAGTTGTTGGCCGACTCGGGCGAGGCCACGCCACGGATGTTGCCTTGACCGAAAGGCACTTCGCCGGGGCGAAGTTTGGTTTTCTTCTCGATGGTGTAGGCCGCAAAAGCTGCCAACAAGGCACCGCCACCGGGCAGGATACCCAGGGCCGAACCCAGGGCGGTACCGCGCAACACGGCAGGCACCATGTTCTTGAAGTCTTCGGCGTTGGGCATCAGGCCCGTCACTTTGGCGGTGAAGACTTCGCGGTCTTCTTCAGGCTTGGACAGGTTGGAGATGATCTCGCCGTAACCGAACACACCCATGGCGATGGTGATGAAACCCACACCATCGGTCAGCTCAGGAATGTCGAAGCTGAAACGGGCCACACCCGAGTTCACGTCGGTACCGATCAGACCCATCAACAGGCCGAGCACGATCATGCCCACGGCCTTGATCAGGGAACCCGAAGCCAGCACCACGGCACCGATCAGGCCCAAAACCATCAGCGAGAAATATTCGGCAGGGCCGAACTTGAAGGCCACTTCGGTCAGGGGACCAGCGAAGGCTGCCAAAATCAAGGTGCCCACGCAACCGGCAAAGAAAGAACCCAGACCCGCCGCTGCCAAAGCAGGACCGGCACGGCCTTTGCGGGCCATCTGGTAGCCGTCGATCATGGTCACGACCGAGGAAGCTTCACCTGGCAGGTTCACCAAAATCGCGGTGGTCGAGCCGCCATATTGAGCGCCGTAATAAATACCGGCCAACATGATCAGCGCAGCCACGGGGGGCAGCGCGTAGGTGGCAGGCAGCAGCATGGCAATGGTCGCCACAGGGCCCACACCGGGCAACACACCGATCAAGGTGCCCAGCAGACAGCCGATGAAGGCGTAAATCAGGTTTTGAAAGGTGAAGGCCACCCCAAAACCGAGGGCGAGGTTGTCAAACAGTTCCATGAATTATTTCTCCTCAACCGGTGATGAATGTGGGCCAGACGGGGAACTGCAAATTCAACAGCTTCACGAATGCACCGTAACTGCCAATAGACAAGATCGTGGCCAGGATCAGAACTTCTTTGAGATTGAAGGTGTCACCCGCCAGGCTCACCACCATGGTGGTGCCAAAAATCGCCACGATCAGGCCCATGGCTGGCACACCGATGCTGGGCAAACCGCCCAGCAAAATGCCAAACAACAAGTTGCCGGAGATGATGAAGAACAAGGGCTTCCAGGCCCAGGAGCCGATCTTGTCCCCGTCCTGTGTTTCTACCGTCAAGGCTTTGAACATGACGAAGGCCCCGATGAGGGCCAGCATGATGCCCAAGAGCAAAGGAAAGTAGCCAGGCCCCATGCGGGCACCTGTGCCCACGGTGTAGTTGGTGGCACCGTAAGCGAAAGCCGAGCCTGCAACGGTGTAGAACAGGCCGGAAAAAAAGTCTTTTTGACTCTTGATGTTCACGAGATATCTCCTCTGATTTGAGTTGGGGGTGATTCTCCGCGAACAAGCTCCCAGGCTGGATGTGGGTTACACCTATGCAGGCAGACCTTGGGACTCATGGTTTACCCTTAATTTTTCACCCCTCCGCACCCCAAGCGGGCGGGCATGCACTCATTTGGTGAGGGGTTTGAACACCTTGAGCCATTTGCTGGCAGGCAGGCCCCATTTTTCTTCGATCGCGCTGGCAGCCTCCAGCAGCGCGTCGCGCGAAGGTCGGCTGGCGGTGCGCTGCGCCAGCACGATGGCGTTGCCCTCACGCGTGGGCTTGAAAATCCAGACCGCGTCTTCGCCAAAGGCAGCGCAAATTTTCTCCACACTCTCGGCGTAACTCGACGAGCGCCCAAACAGGTTCACCGTCATGCAGCCTTGCGGGGTGAGCAGCTCGCGGCAATGGCGGTAAAAGTCGGGCGTGTCCAGCACCGGAGCCGCGGCCTCTTCGTCGTACAGGTCCACCTGCAGCGCATCCACGGTGCCGCGCCATTCGTCTTTCTGGATTTCCAGCGACGCGTCGGCCAGCACCACGCGCAGGCGTTCGTCGTCAGGCGGCAAACGGAACCAGCCCCGGCAAGCGTGCAGCACGCCGGGGTTCAGCTCCACAGCGGTGCAGGTCATCTTGAGTTTTTTGTAGCAAAACTTGGTGATGGTGCCCGCCCCCAAGCCCAGCTGCATGGCATGTGCGCCCTTGACTTCATCGTGAGGGAAAAACAGCAACCAGCCGAACATGCGCTGCACATATTCGAGCTCAATGTCGAAGGGCCGGTCCAGAAACATCGAGCCCTGAATCCACTCGGTGCCCAAGTGCAGATAGCGAATGTCGCCATCTTCGGAGAAATTGACTTCGGGCAGTTCAAGGCTGGAGGCAGAGGATTTTTTTCGGGTCATGGGGTCAGCACCGCCCGCCAGGCGGTGAGTTTTTGATCAAAGGTCCAGGACGCATTTGCAGGACTGGTCGATGGTAGGCGATGCAACGAAACACGCCCGGCCAGACCGGCTTGCGCCAGTGATTTTTCGACCGCTTTGGCGTGGCGGAAACTCTCGCCGCCGTTGTGGGCGATGGTGCTCAAGTGCGGGCAGCGCTGCAGCAGCGCCGGAAAGTCGTTCAGCTGCGCGTGGCGGATGGCACTGTCCAAGCTGCCTTCGCGCTCACACTCGGCGTACACATCCCACACCCCCACGCCCTGGGCCAGCAGGCACTGACAGCGGCGGGCGTAGTCCCGGTCTTCAGGCCAGGGCGCATCGGGCCACAGCGCCTGCACGATGCGCCAGAAATGGTTTTGCGGGTGGGCGTAATACTGCTGCAACTGCAAAGACTTGACGCTGGGGAAACTGCCCAGCACCAGCACACGCGTGCCCGGCCCCACCAAGGGCGGCAAACCCTGCAAACGGGGGCTGGCCGATGACGCGGTTGGCGCAGAGCTGCTCATGCGGCCGCCAGTTGGGGCAAGGCCCGCTGCGCGTTGGCGCAGGTGGCAACTGCCAGATCGGCCAGGCTCAGTCCCCGCAACCCGGCCAGCACCTGCGCGATGCGCGGCAGCTCGGCCGGGCTGTTGCGCCCCTGCGGCACACCCAGCGCCCGCTGCTCGGCGGTCTGGTAGAGCCACTGCGGCGGGATGTCCGGCGCATCGGTCTCCAGCACCAAAGCGCTCAGGGGCAGTTCGCAGGCCAGACGGCGCAGCTGCAATGAGCGCTCGTAGGTCAGCGTGCCGCCAAAACCCAGCGCGAAGCCCAGGTCCACAAAAGCCTCGGCCTGTTGGGTGCTGCCATTGAAGGCGTGCGCAATGCCAGAGACCACCGGGCACTGGCGCAAACCTTTGAGCAACAAATCGGCCGAGCGCCGCACATGCAAGATGACGGGCAGGCCATGTTTTTGGGCCAGCTTGAGTTGCGCGGTGTAAAAAAACCATTGCCGCTCGCGCATGGGGGGCGTGCACAGCTCGGGCACAAAAAAGTCCAGCCCGATCTCGCCCACGGCCACCAGGCGCGGGTCATCACGCCGCTCGGTCAATGCGCGGTCCAGCGCCAACACATCGGCTTCTTGCGCTTGCGGCACATACAAAGGGTGGATGCCCAAGGCGTAGGCGTCGCCATGCCGCTTGGCCATTTGCGCCACCTGGGGCCAATGGGCAGCATGGACGGCTGGGATCACGCAGCGCATCACGCCTGCTTGGCGGGCGGCCTCGCGCACCGCATCGCGGTCGGCGTCAAACTCGGCCGCGTCCAGGTGGCAGTGCGTGTCGATCCACATCCTGTCAAACAGGCGCTTGCAACACGCCCTTGACCAGATGCAGCTGGCGGTCGCAACGCGCCGCCAGGGCCTGGTCGTGTGTGACCACCACAAAAGCGGTGCCGCGCTCGCGGGCCAGTTGCAGCATCAGCGCAAACACGCCGTCGGCCGTTTCGCGGTCCAGGTTGCCCGTGGGCTCGTCGGCCAGCACACAGGCCGGATCGTTGACCAAGGCGCGGGCCAGGGCCACACGCTGGCGCTCGCCACCCGACAACTCCGAGGGGCGGTGGTGCAGGCGCTCACCCAAGCCCACGCGCTGCAACCAACCCGTGGCCACGGCTGCGGCTTCGGCGCGGTCCTGCCTGCGAATCCACAGCGGCATGGCCACGTTGTCCAGGGCGCTGAACTCGGGCAGCAAATGGTGGAACTGGTAGACAAAGCCCAGGTAGCGGTTGCGCCACTGGCCTTGCTCGGCCGCGCTCAGGGCCGACAGCAACTGGCCCTTCAATTGCACCGAACCTTGGGTGGGGGCATCGAGGCCACCGAGCAAATGCAGCAAGGTGCTTTTGCCCGAGCCCGAAGCGCCCACGATGGCCAGCGTCTCGCCCGCGTGCACGGCCAGGTCCACGCCTTGCAGCACCGTCACATCCAGCCGCCCTTCGGAAAAGCGCTTGGTCAGGCCCTGGGCCTGCAGCACCACGGGGTTTTGCATCTCATTCATAGCGCAGCGCCTCCGCCGGGTTGACCTGGCTGGCACGCCAGCTGGGGTAGAGCGTGGCCACAAAAGCCAGGACCAAAGAAATGATGGCCACAGGCAGGATGTCGCTGGCCAGGGGCTCGCTGGGCATGCGGCTGATCAGGTAAATGTCGCGCGGCAAAAAGCTGGCGTTGAACAGCTTTTCCAGCGCAGGCACGATCACATCAATATTGAAGGCCACCAGCAGGCCCAACAACAAACCACTCATGGTGCCGATCACGCCCACGGTGGCGCCCTGCACGACAAAAATGCCCATGATGCTGCGCGGGCTGGCCCCCAGCGTGCGCAAGATCGCGATGTCGGCGCGTTTGTCCGTGACCGTCATCACCAGCGTGCTGACCAGATTGAAAGCCGCCACCGCCACGATGAGTGTGAGGATGATGAACATCATGCGTTTTTCAACCTGCACGGCGGCAAACCAGGTTTTGTTTTGCTGCGTCCAGTCGCGCACGAAAAATTGCGGTCCCAAGTCCAGCTGCAGGTCGCGCGCCACCTCACGCGCCTGGTGCAGGTCGCGCAACTTCAGGCGCACGCCGCTCGGGCCTTCCAGCCGGAACATGCGGGCAGCATCCTCAACGTGCATGAGTGCCAGCGCCGAGTCGTATTCGTAGTGGCCAGACGAGAAGGTGCCGACCACGCCCATTTGCTTCATGCGCGGCACCACGCCTGCGGGCGTGACCTGGCCAGAGGGTGACACCAGGGTCACCGGGTCACCGTTTTGCAAGCCCAGGTTGTTGGCCAGATCGCGGCCCAGCACCAGGCTGAACTCGCCCGGCTGCAGGCGCTGCAGCACCCCGGCTTGGGTGTCGTTCGACAAATCGCTGACCTCGGGCTCCAACGCCGGGTCGATGCCACGCACCAGCACACCCTTCATGTCCTCGCCCCGCGCCAGCAAGGCCTGCGCGGTGATGAAGGGGGCCGCGCCCAGCACCTGCGGGTGCGCCTTCAGGCGGGCCAGCAAGGCGGGCAAATCGGCCACAGCAGCGCCATCGGCGGCATAAACCTCGATGTGCGAAACCACACCCAACATGCGGTCGCGCACCTCTTTTTGAAAACCGTTCATCACGCTCAGCACAATGATGAGGGCCGCCACCCCCAAGCCAATGCCCATCATGGACACCCCCGAGATGAAGGAGATGAAGCCGTTGCGCCGGGTGGCCCGGCCTGCGCGGGTGTAGCGCCAGCCCAGCACCAGCTCGTAGGGGATGTTCTTGAAAAAAGCCATAAGCCACTATTGTGCAATGCCAGCCCGTCAAGCCCCCACCGGGGGCCCGTGAAATGTGAACGAGCAGCCACCATTGAGGACAATGGCCCGATGAAAACCCCTCCAAACTCCGCTGTCGCACGCTTTTTTGCCCAAGAGTCCGCCCCAGGCATCGTCCTGGCCCTGGCTGCCTTGGCGGCTTTGCTGGTCAGCAATTCGCCCTGGGGGGCCTGGTACCAGTTTTTTCTGAGCATCCCCGGCCAGGTGCTCATTGGCGATCAGGCCCTGGTGCTGTCCAAACCTCTGGTTGTGTGGGTCAATGACCTTTGGATGGCGGTCTTCTTCTTTTTGGTGGGGCTGGAGATCAAACGGGAGTTTCTGAAAGGCGAGCTCTCAGGGCCAGGCCAGCTGTTGCTGCCCGCTGTGGCGGCACTGGGGGGCATGCTCATGCCCGCCTTGATTTACACCGCGATCAATTGGGGGGACAGCACGGCCTTGCGCGGCTGGGCCATACCGGCGGCCACCGACATTGCGTTTGCTTTGGGCATCGTCGCCTTGCTGGGCTCGCGGGTGCCTGTGTCGCTCAAGGTGTTTCTGACCGCTGTGGCCATCATCGATGACCTGGGCGCGATCGTTGTCATTGCGCTGTTCTACACCGCCAACTTGTCCTGGCCCATGCTGGCGGGCGCACTGTTGTCGGGTGCAGTGCTCTTCGTGCTGAACCGCCTGCGCATCACCCGGGTCGATGTTTACATCGTGGTGGGCCTGTTGATGTGGGTGTGCGTGCTCAAGTCCGGAGTCCACGCCACGCTGGCCGGGGTCATCACGGCGCTGGCCATCCCCATGCGCGATGCGCGTGGCCAGTCACCTCTGGCCAGCATCGAACACGGCCTGCACCCTTGGGTGGCCTATGGGGTCTTGCCAATGTTTGCCTTCACCAATGCGGGTGTGGTCCTGGACGGGGTCAGCTTCAGCACCTTGATGTCACCTGTGCCACTGGGCATCGGCCTGGGTCTGGTCGCGGGCAAAGCCATCGGGGTCTTTGGCGCGGCAATCCTGATGGTCCGCAGCGGCCTGGCCCAAGCGCCTGCCCATGCGTCAACCCTGCAACTGTTGGGGGTGAGCATGTTGTGCGGCATCGGTTTCACCATGAGCTTGTTCATTGGCGGCCTGGCTTTTGCCGGGCTCGGCCCGCAGTTTGAACTCCAGCTCAAACTGGGGGTGCTGGGTGGCTCCCTCGTGGCAGGTGTGTTGGGCACTTGGCTGTTGCGCACCCACCACCGCTCGCACGCCCGATGACCTCAACAGACAAAAACCGGCATGGTGTTTCCACTTAAAAAGTCGCAGCGGTGACGATTTTCAGCACGGCTCCGGTCTGAAATGCCAAAGGCCCCATGAGACATCGGGCCCCACTGCACCACCAAGGAGACCCCTGTGATCACACGCCTGATGCCCCTGAGCGCCCTGGCCGCTGCCGCCCTGCTCAGCGCCTGCCAAACCGCCCCAGTCCAAACCGCTGTCCCACCGACCTCACCCGAAGTGGTGGGCGAATTCCGCAAAGGCTCGGGTTACCTGAACGGCTACATCGACCGCAAGGAGCTGCCCGACAGCCTGGCCCTGGTGCCGCCCCCACCCGCCCCTGGCTCGGCCCGCCAGGCGGCCGATCTGCAACTGCACCAGCAAACCCGGGCCCTGCGCGACACGCCACGCTGGACCTACGCTTTCAAGGACGTGAACCTGAAGTTCCCCGAAGCCGCTGGGGTGTTCTCATGTGCCCTGGACATGCCCATCTCGCAAGAGGCCACGCCCCACCTGAACATGCTGCTGCGCCGCAGTCTGGTGGACGCGGGCTTTGCGACTTACAAAGCCAAGGACCACTACAACCGCATGCGTCCTTTTGCCGAGCTGGGTGAAACCACCTGCGCCCCCAAGGAAGAAGCCCACTTGTCCAAAGACGGCTCCTACCCTTCAGGCCACGCGGCACTGGGCTGGGCCTGGGGCCTGATCCTGGCGGGCCTGGCCCCGGACAAGGCCAATGCCTTGCTGCAACGCGGCCACGCCTTTGGCGACAGCCGCATGGTGTGCGGCGTGCACTGGCAAAGTGACCTGGAAGCCGGTCGCGTGGTGGGCGCTGCCGCCGTGGCCCGCCTGCAGGCCGACCCGGTGTTTCAGGCCCAAGCCCAGCTGGCCAAGGCCGAGATTGCGCAGGCCCGGGCCAAAGGCCTGAAGTCAGACCGCCAGGATTGCGCGGCCGAAGCTGCGGCCCTCAAGCGCTGACAAACCAAGGCCTGTAGTTTTCACAGCTCGATGGCTCCAGCCCTGACCAGTGCTGTTGCCAAGACTGTTCAGCGGCTGGCCTTATCCAGCGCCTGGTCGATGTCCCACAGGATGTCGTCCAGGTTCTCCAGACCCACCGAAATGCGCACCATGTCGGGTGGCACGCCTGCGGCCAGTTGCTGGGCTTCATCGAGCTGTCGGTGCGTGGTGCTGGCCGGGTGGCTGATCAGGGTGCGGGTGTCGCCGATGTTGACCAGGTGGCTCATGAACTGGGCCGACTCGATGAACTTCACGCCTTGCGCCAGACCGCCCTTCACGCCGAACGACAACAGGCCCGAAGCGCCGCGCATCTGCCGCTGCATCAGGGCGTGCTGTGGGTGGTCACTCAGGCCGGGGTAGTTGACCCAGGCCACGCGCGGGTCGGCCTGTAAAAATTTCGCCACACCCAAAGCGTTGTCGCAATGCTTGCTCATGCGCAGCGGCAGGGTCTCAACACCCTGCAGGATTTGCCAGGCGCTCATGGGGCTGAGCGATGCGCCAAACACGCGCAGGCTTTCCATGCGGCAGCGCATGGTGAAACCGAAGTCGCCAAAGGTCTCGTAAAACTTCACACCGTGGTAGCCCTGTGAGGGCTCGGTCATGCCGGGGAACTTGCCATTGTCCCAGGGAAATTTGCCGCCCTCTACCACCACGCCGCCCAAGGTGGTGCCGTGGCCCGCCAGGTATTTGGTGGCCGAATGCACCACGATGTCGGCGCCCAGCGCCAGCGGGTTGCACAGCAGCGGGCTGGGCACGGTGTTGTCGATGATGAGCGGCACGCCGTGCGCATGGGCCACCTCGGCCACGGCGGCAATGTCCAGCACCACCATGCTCGGGTTGCCCAGACTCTCGGCATACACCGCCCGGGTGTTGGGACGCATGGCAGCGGCAAAGGCCTCGGGCTTTGTGGCGTCCACAAAGGTGGTCTCGATGCCGAACTTGGCCAGGCTGGTGGCCAACAGGGTCACCGAGCCGCCGTACAAGGCCCCGGCCGCCACCACATGGTCACCCGATTGCAAGATGGTCATCAGCGCCATGGTTTCGGCCGCCATGCCCGAGGCACTGGCCACCGCCGCACGCCCGCCTTCGAGCGCGGCCACACGCTCTTCGAGCACCGCCACCGTGGGGTTGCTCAGGCGCGAATACACATTGCCAAAGGTCTGCAGGTTGAACAGCGATGCGGCATGCTCGGCGCTGTCAAACACGAAGCTGCTGGTTTGGTAGATGGGCAAGGCGCGGGCGCCTGTGGCCGCATCGGGGATTTGCCCGGCGTGGATGGCCAGGGTCTCGGGGTGGAATTGGCGGTCGGTCATGGTGTTCGGTCTGAAAAGTTGGCTTGAATGGTTAGGCGCCCACCCCCGTGGGCGATGGCTGGCCTCACACCAGCCGCCGCGCCGAGATGATGCCGGTGTTCACGCCCACCCAGTTCAGACCGCCAAACAGCCGGGCGTGCTCGATCTTGACGCAGCGGTTGGTCACCGAATCCATGCCCGCCTGCCGGGCCAAGGCGTCGGCCTGCGCGTTGGCCACGCCCAGTTGCTGCCAAAGACACTTGGCGCCGATCTGCACGGCTTGCTCGGCAATCGGCAGCACGTCGTCGCTGCGGCGAAACACATCGACCATGTCCACTTTGAACGGGATGTCGGCCAGACTGGCGTAACAGGTCTCGCCCAAGACCTCCTGGCCCGCATAGCGCGGGTTGACCGGCACGATCTTGAAGCCGTGCGACTGCATGTACTTGGCCGCAAAGTAACTGGGCCGATGCCATTCGGCCGACAGGCCCACCACCGCGATGGTGGGACAGCTTTTGAGGATGCGCCGCAGCGCGTGCAAATCGTTGTGCATCAGGTGCTTCTTTCTCAAAAATCAATACCGCGCCTGGCCGCAGCGTTTCATTTGCCGTGAGGCCCAGGTGGCCATCAGCGACAACACGCCACACACGGCCATCACGCCCAGGTAGTGCCCACTGAAATCAAAAGCCGCCCCAGCCAGCACAGGGCCCAGCAAATTACCCAGCGCCGCGCCGCTGTAGAGCGTGCCCACCACACTGGCCACCGAACGGCCACCAAAATAATCCATGCAAATGGCGGGCAAGAGCGACACGATGGAGCCATAGCTCAGGCCAAACCACAGCGCAAACACCAGCAGCAGGGCCTGCCCGCCCGCCGCGCCCCACAGCAGATACGACGCGCCCATGGACAGCTGCATCAGCACCAGCGTTTGCGCCCGGCCCAGCCGGTCGGCCACCACACCGATGGCAAAGCGCCCCACCAGACTGCCCACGCCAATCAGGCCCACCAGACCCACGGCAAAGGCCTCGCCCAGACCCAGATCGCGCGCCGAGGCAGACACATGCGCAAAAGGAATGAACATCACCGGCGAGGCCAGCACCGTGGCCAGGTAGAGCCAGCGGAAGGTGGGGCTGCGCAAGGTCTCGCGCAAGCTCAGTCCTGTGGCCGAACCGCCCGCGCCGCTTGAGGTGTTGCTCGGTGCGCGCTTGAGCAACCCCGCCGCCAACAAGCCCAGCACCAACACGGCCAAGGCCAGCAGCTGCATGGCCTCGCGCCAGGGCATGGGGCCAATCGCCATGGCCACCAGCACCGGCACCAGCAAAGTGCCTGCGCCCACACCCGAGCTGGCAATGCCCCCGGCCAAGCCGCGTCGGGTGGTGAACCAGGGTTGCACGCTGGCAATCGACGGCGTGTACACCAGCGCAATGCCCAGGCCCACCAGCAAGCCGTAGCTGACATACACCGCCAGCAAGGACGAGGCCCAGCTGGTGGCCAGCAGGCCCAGCGCAATCAAGGCCATGCCCGCCGAGCACACGATGCGGGGCCCGAAGCGGTCGGCCAGCATGCCGCCGCCCGCGCCCAGCACAAAGTAGACAAAGCCCGACAGGCCAAAAATCCAGGACACATCGGCCCGCTGCGCCGAGAACTCGGCCGCAAACGACTCAAAAAACGCCGCAAACGAGTACGACACCCCAAAGATCAGCGCCAGGCAAGCAAAAGTGGCCCAAACCACCACCCAGGCATAGGGGGTCTCTTTCATGCGGTCTCCGTACTTTTCAAAGGTGTTGGCCATTGTGCCTTCAAGAGATCGGCCGGTCTGTCCATAATGGCTCACCCCAACGCTGGAGCGCGCAGCCATGACACAGGACCCTCGCCCCCCGCACGAATCCAAAAGCCTGGAAGACGTGGTGCTCAAATTCATCGAAAAGCACAACCGCCCGATCTGGGCCGCCATTTTCGCCATCGCTTTGGCCGTGGTCTACGGCATGAACGTCCACTGAAGCCACCCCAGGTTTGGGGGCCTGCGACAATCCCACCCCATGCACCTGATCATTCCTTATGCGGCCAGCCAGTCCTTCACCGGCCCCGAGGTCTGGGCCGGTTTGCAGTTGCCCAAGCTGCAAACCCTGCTGGGCCAACTGCAGCGCCAGCAGGTGTTGCAAGACCGCCGCCCCACCCCCTGGCACCTGCCGCACGAACGCCTGCAAGCCCAAGCCCTGGGCTGGTCACCGGATGCCGACACCTTGCCCTGGGCCGCTTGGCACCAGGCGCAGCAAGGTACGCACAGCACCGCCCCCCAAGCCTGGATGACGCCCTGCCATTGGCAAATCGGCATGGACGAGGTGGTCATGGCCGACCCGGCGCATTTGCACCTGTCTGACGATGAATCGCAGCAACTGCTGCAAGCCATGCAACCGTTCTTGCAGGAAGACGGCCTGCACGTCACCTGGCACAGCGCCTTGCTCTGGCATGTCCAAGGGGCGCTGCTGGCCGACGTGCCCACCGCCTCGCTGGACCGGGTGATTGGTCAGAACGTGAAGCCCTGGATGCCAGATCATCCGACAGCCCGCCCCTTGCAGCGCCTGCAAAGCGAGATGCAAATGCTGCTCTACAACCATCCGGTCAACGATGCCCGAGAAGCCAAGCGGCAGTACACCGTGAACGCCTTCTGGCTGCACGGCGCGGGCATGCTGCCCGAGCACACAGCCGCCGCTGGACAGGCCGTGACTTTGTCGCACGCCTTGCGCAGCAGTGCTTTGCATGGCGACGTGCAGGCTTGGCAGCAAGCCTGGCAGCAACTCGATGCCACGGCCGTGGCCGACCTGTTGCAACACGTCAAGGCCACGGGCCAAGGCACGCTCAGCCTGTGCAGTGAGCACACAGCCCACACCTACACCGCTGCACCTGCCGCTTGGTACCAGCGCACCACTCGCACATTAACCCGGCTGTTCAACAAACCCTCTCCTGCAGCGGCACTCCAAGCCCTCATCACCTCCTGAACATCCCTGAATCGCCCCATGAATTTGCTCACCCGAGATGTGCCCCCCCGCAGCGCCTGGGCGCTGGAACAAGCGGGCATCCACCCCCTGCTGGCCCGCCTGTACGCCGCCCGTGGCGTGCAGTCCAAAGACGAACTCGACGACGCGCTGAACCTGTTGCTGCCCCCGGCGGGCATGCTGGGCACCACGGAAGCGGCCAAGCTGCTGGCCGACGCCATCGCGCAAAACAAGCGCCTGTGCATCGTGGCCGATTACGACTGCGACGGCGCGACCGCCTGCGCCGTGGGCGTACGTGGCCTGCGCATGCTGGGGGCGCGCAACGTGAGCTATCTGGTGCCCGACCGCGTGGTCGACGGCTACGGCCTGACCCCACCCATTGCCGAGCGTGTGCACGCGCAAGGCGCGGATGTGCTGATCACCGTGGACAACGGCATCGCCAGCGTGGCGGGCGTGCAGGCGGCGCAAGCGCTGGGCCTGCAGGTGCTGGTGACCGACCACCATTTGCCCGGCAGCGAACTGCCCAGCGCCGAAGTCATCGTCAACCCCAACCAGCCCGGTTGCGGCTTTGCCAGCAAGTCCATCGCAGGCGTGGGCGTGATGTTTTACGTGCTGCTGGCCCTGCGGGCCGAGCTGCGCCAGCGCGGCGTGTTTGATGCAACCGAGCCAGCGCCGGGCCGCCCCAAGCTGGCGAGCACCCCCTCGGGGGGCAGCGAACCACACGAAGTGGGGAGCGTGGGGGCACGTCCTCAGCCGCGCCTCGACGCCCTGCTGCCCTTGGTGGCTTTGGGCACCGTGGCCGACGTGGTCAAGCTCGACGCCAACAACCGTCGCCTGGTGGCGCAAGGCCTGCGCCGCGTGCGTGCGGGTGCCCTGCCCCCAGGCATGGCCGCGCTCATGCGGGCGGCCAGCCGCGAAACCGCCAGGGCCACGACCTTTGACTTTGGCTTTGCCCTGGGGCCGCGCATCAACGCGGCAGGCCGCTTGGCCGACATGACACTCGGCATCGAGTGCCTGCTGACCGACGACGCAGGCCGCGCCGACGAGCTGGCCAAGCAGCTGGACGCGATCAACCGCGAACGCCGCGTGATCGAGGGCGACATGCGTGAGATGGCGATGGAAATGGCCGAGTCGCTGTTTGACGAAGGTGACGAGCCGCCGCCTGCCATTTGTGTGTTCGACCCGGATTTTCACGAAGGCGTGGTGGGCATCGTGGCCTCGCGCATCAAGGACAAACTGCACCGCCCCACTTTTGTGTTCGCGGCCAGCAGCGCCCCGGGCAAGGAGCACGAACTCAAGGGGTCAGGCCGCTCGATCGCTGGCTTTCATTTGCGCGATGCGCTCGACCTGGTGGCCAAACGCGCCCCGGGCGTGCTGCTGCGCTTTGGCGGCCACGCCATGGCGGCAGGCTGCACGATTGCCGAAGAGCATCTGGATGTCTTTGAGGAAACGCTGAACCAGGTGGCCATGGAATGGCTGGACGCGGCCACGCTGCAGCGCCGCCTGGAAACCGATGGCCCGCTGCCCGCCGAGTACCGCCGGGTGGACCTGGTGGACATGCTGCACCACGAGGTCTGGGGCCAGGGCTTTGCACCGCCCGTGTTTTGCGAAGAGATCGAGGTGGTGTCGCAGCGCCTGGTGGGCGAAAAACACCTGTCCCTCAAAATGAAGCACCAAGGCCAGCCGGTCGACGGCATCTGGTTTGGCCGGACTGAGCCTTTGCCTGCGCGGGTGAAATTGGCTTACCGACTGGACGCCGACGAGTGGCAGGGCCAAAAGCGGGTGCGCTTTTTGGTGGAAGGCGCGGAGCTTTGACGGGTTATCGCTGAGGCTTTTTGTGGGAGGCTGCCCCTGCGGCCGAATGAACGTCTGAGCTGGGGACACCCTTCGCGAGCAGGGGCTCGCTCCCACAAAAGGCCGACTTGCCCGGTGCAAGCAGCTTTCAGTGCTTGGTCGCGACCTTGCTCTGCAAGGCGTTGAGCACAGGCGCAGAAACCAAGCCCGACACATCACCGCCGAGCTTGGCGATCTCGCGCACCAGGGTGCTGCTGATGTGCTGCACACCCGCGCTGGTGTGCAAAAACACGGTGTCCAACTCGGGGGCCAGGTGGCGGTTCATGCCCGACATTTGCGTTTCGTAGTCGTAGTCGGTCACCGAGCGCAGGCCGCGCACGATGACTTGGGCGTTTTGCGCGCGTACAAATTCCACAATCAGACCGTCAAAGGGCAGCGCCTTCACGTTGGGGCAATCGGCCAAGGCGGCTTGCGCCAGGGCCACACGCTCGTCCAGGCTGAACAGGGTTTTTTTGTGGTGCGCCACCGCCACCGCAATGATGACCCGGTCAAACATTTTCGCGGCGCGTCGGATCGCGTCTTCGTGCCCCAGCGTGAGCGGATCAAACGTGCCCGAATACACGGCGGTCACAAGGGTGTTGGCAGAGCGGCTCATGGGGGGTCCTTGAAAGGCGGGAGCGGGCTTGAAGGGTTTCGCCCGTCAATTATGCGGTTCGTTGCAGCAAATGGGCGTGGACAGCGCCGGCTTTGAGGTGGCGTTCACATTGAAGGCCAAAGGCACCCAAGGCCTCAGCGGTCCAGGCCACAGGCGCTTCCAGATAAATCCACCCACCCACGGGCACGGCCTTGGCTGCAGCGATGAGGGCGGGCTCAAACCAGGGTCCGTCAAAAGGCGGATCCAGAAACACCAGGTCCACACTGTCCGCGGGCAAACGGCCCAAGGCGGTCACGGCGTCACCGCGCTGCACGCTGACCATGCTGGCTTTGAGGCGCGTGGCGTTGTCCTGCAGATCGCGCACCAGTACAGCATCTTGCTCGACCATCAGCACATGGGCTGCGCCACGAGAGGCGGCTTCGAGACCCAACACGCCTGTGCCTGCAAACGCATCCACACAGCGCCAACCGCTCAAGTCCTGGCCCAGCCAGTTGAACAAGGTTTCGCGCACACGGTCGGGTGTGGGACGCAGACCGGGTTTGTCGATCACCTTCAGCCGGGTGCGGCGCCATTGCCCGCCGATGATGCGGATTTCGTGCGAAGGCGGGCCTTTGGGCGCACGGTGCTGAGGCTTTTTGGCGTCAGCTGGGCGGGAACTGCCGCTGGACGACTGGCGTGAAGAGGAGGGTGAAGCCATAGCCCGCAAGTGTAAAGGCCAGGACGACGAGCCGCCGGACCTGCGACCCCTGCTCAGGCTTGAGGCGCCGACAAAAAAAACCAGCGAACCGCTGGTTTTTTTCATCTGCGCTGGCCAGGCCAGAAGCCTGGCCATGGTGCTCACTTGGGCTGGGCGACTTTGGCGTCCACTTTGGCTTCCGCTTTCACCACCGACGCATCGGCTTTGGCTGCAGCTTGGGCCGCTTTCTTGTCTGTTTTGGTGGCGGACTTTTTCTCGGCTTTGGCATCGGCTTTCAAAGCGGCCTTGGCATCTTTGGCTTCTGTTTTGGCCGTGGCCACTGCAGCAGCAGGGGCAGCCGCAGCTGCAGCGGGCGCAGCAGCAGGTGCTTGGGCGAATGCGCCAGCAGCAAAAAAACCGGCGACGAGGGTGGCGAGCAGCTTGTTCATTTGAAAGATCCTTGGTTCAGGTTGCAAGTCCAACACCTTGCTGGACTTGCCACTACAACGCGGGCCGACACGGCCTTGATGACCCCCCGCACACTGCAGTTGTAACGCCATGTGTATGCCCGCCGTGCAAGCAGACACACCATCACCAAGTCTTGGGTTACACCGACATGACCTACATCAAATGATCGGCAAATCCAGCTTGGCCCGCAGGCCTCATCCCTCTACAGTGAATGTTCAACACCTGCCTGGATGCAAGACGCCATGACCACTGCCGACACAGAAGCCCCAATTTCACATTTTTCCAATTGCCACCTGGGCATCTTCGAACAACTGTCTCGCCTGCAGGATTTACCGACTTTGCTGGGCCCTGCGGCCCAAGCCCGAAAAATTGCCGAAGAAACCCTGGGCTTTTTCAGACAAGCCTTGTACAGCCACCACACCGAAGAAGAAAAGGACCTGTTCACGGCGGTTCGCCAAAGTGCCAATGCGGGCGCTGAGCGATTGCAGATCGAAGGCCTGATCGAGCAGTTGACGCACGACCACCGTGCTCTGGAGAAACTGTGGGAATCGCTGGAGCCCGGTTTGCGCAAAGTGGCCAAAGGCCAGGACACCACGCTGGATGTGCTGGCGCTGCAGTCCCTGGTGCAGCGCTACCAGGCGCATGCCCAGCTCGAAGAACAGGCGTTTTTACCTTTGGCCCAAACCATTCTGGGGCGCAATGAGAACCACATGGCGGCCCTGGGCCTGACCTTGCACATGCGGCATGTGCCGCATTTTGCGGCCCACATCTGAGCCCTCAAGGTGCCGAGGCACCGACCACCACCGTGACCATGCGCTCGGGCTGCAAGACCCGCGCCATGGCGCGGCGCACATCGCCCAGGCTCACCCGCTCGACTTGCTGGGTCCAGGTGTCCAGGTAAGTGAGCGGCAAACGGTTCCAGGCAATGTTGGCCACGTTGTCCAGCAGCTTGCGGTTGCTGTCGATGCGCAGCGCAAAGCCGCCCACCAGATTGGATTTGGCAGCCTGCAATTCGGCCTCGGTGGGGCCTTCGCGCACAAAGGTTTGCACCACCTCGTGTGCCACCGCGACCGCTTGCGCGGCTTGATCCGGGCGGGTTTGCAGGCCCACGGTGAAAGCCCCCGCATGCAAACCGGGTGAAAAGTAGCTGTACACGCTGTAGGACAAACCCCGCTTTTCGCGCACTTGCTCGGTCAGGCGCGACACAAAGCCCCCACCGCCCAGAATGTGGTTGCCCACCAGCAGGGCAAAGAAGTCGGGGTCGCTGCGTGGGTAGCCGGGCTGCCCGATCAGGACATGGGCCTGGGCCGAATCGAAGGGCACGGTCAGGCTTTGCGCCTGGGTCAAAGCCGCCACTTCGGGCACAGCGGGCAAGGGCCTGCACGCCGCCTTGTTGGGCCACAAGGCCAGCAAACGGGTGACCAGCGCATCGGTCTGCGCCCGGGTGAGTGCGCCCACCACGCTCACCGATGCACGGCAGGTCTGCAACGACTGGGCATGCAGCTTTTGCAAGTCCTGCACACCGATGCGTGACAGGGTCTCGGGGGTGGTGCGGTAACCGTAAGGGTGCGTGCCGTAGACGGCCGAGGCAAAGCGGTGCTGCACCAGCGTGGCCGGTTTGGTCAGCGACTCGCGGATGGCCGCGCTCATGCGCTCGCGGTCGCGCACCCACATGGCCTCGGGAAAGGCCGGATGCGCCATTTGCCGCGCCGCCAAGGCCACGGCTTTGCCCAGCAGGTCGGGGTAGCTCAGGCTGCGCAGGGCAAAGCTCATGCGGTCTGCACCCGCACTGCCGCCAAAGCTGGCGCCCAGGTCGGCCCAGGCTTCACCGATCTGGTTTTCATCCATGGCCTGCGCATACGGCCCCTGGCCCTGGGGATGGGCTCGCATGCCACTGGCCATTTGCCCGGCCATGACCGAGGCCAGCCCGGCTTGCGCAGCCGGATCACGGCGGCTGCCCGCATCCAGATCAATCTGCACATCGACCATGGGGATGGCGTGGCTCTCGACCAGGTACACGCGTGCACCGCTGGGCTGGGTCCAGTGCTGGATGGGCAAGGCCGCTTGGGCCCAGCAGGACGCGCCCCAGCAGGTCAGCGCCAAGGCAGACCGCAGCAAAGCCTTGGGAGTCTTGAACAGGGAGGGCATCGGGGACATGGGGTGATGAACTTTCATGACTGGATCGCGGCTCAATGCCGGGCACCCGGCAAGGCACGGCGTGCCCGGGGCTGGCCCGAGAGGGGTTGGGGCCGCAGGGTGGCAACGGTGAGGCTGTCATCGCCAAAATATTTTTGCGCCACCGCCTGCACCTGGGCGGGGGTGACTTGCCGCAAACGCGCGATCAACTGCGCGCCGTAGTCGGGGGGCAGGCCCAGTGTCCAGGCCACGCCCAATTCCCGGGCCTGGTTGAACACCGAGTCGAGCTTGTAGATTTCACTGGCCACCCATTGGGTCTTGACGCGCTGCAACTCGGCCTCGGTCACGCCTTCTGTGGCCACGCGCTGCACCTGGGCACGCAAGGCCGCTTCCAGGGCTTCGGGGCTTTGGCCTTTGGCGGGCACGCCGTCGAGGTAAAAGAACTGAGGACCGCGACCCATCAAGCCATTGTGCGCCCCCACACTGTCGGCCAGGCGGTTCTCGCCTTGCGTCAGGGCACGTTCCAGCCGGGCACCGCTGTAGCCATCGAGCACAGCGGCCAACACCGTCAAGGCCAGGGCATCGTCATGCTCGGGCGAGGCCGCGAGGCTCGCCAAGCGCGGCACCTTGAAGGCCAGCGCCACATACGACTGCTCGGCAGGCGCTTTGAATTCGAAACGGCGCAGGCCTTGCTGCGCGGGTTCATCCCGGGGTTTGCGCTCGGGCACGGCGCGGGTCGGGATGAGGCCATAGGTTTTCTCGGCCAAGGCCTTGACTTGCAGCGGGTCGACATCGCCCGCCACCACCACCACGGCGTTGGCTGGCGTGTACCACTTGCGGTAGAAGTCGCGGGCATCCTGCGCCGTCATGGCTTCCAGATCGCTCATCCAGCCTACGATAGGGCGGCGGTAGGGCGAGGCGGTCAAAGCGGTCGCGGACAATATTTCGTGCAGCTGGGCACGCGGGTTGTCCTCGGTGCGCAGGCGACGTTCTTCTTTCACCACTTCCAGTTCTTTGGCGAATTCGGCGTCGGGCCATTGGTTGTTGGCAAAGCGGTCGGCCTCCAGACGCATCACGGCTTCGAGCTGGTTCGACGGAATTTGCTGGAAGTAGCCGGTGTAGTCCTTCGATGTGAACGCGTTGTCACGCCCACCCAAAGCGGCCACCCGGCGAGAGAACTCGCCCACAGCCAGGGTGGGCGTGCCTTTGAACAGCATGTGCTCCAGCACATGGGCCACGCCACTCGTGCCGTCCACCTCGTCCATCGAGCCCGCACGCAGCCAGACCATGTGCACCGCAGTCGGCGCGCGCCGGTCGGGCTTGACCCACAACGCCATGCCGTTGGCCAGGGTGAAGGTGTGGGCCTGGGCCGCTGCAGCCTGGCCGGGCGCGGCATGGGCCTGCTGCAAGCCTTGTGGTGCCTGCGCCCAGGCGCTGCCGCTGCTGGCCAGACAGGCGGTGGCCAGCGAAAGTCCCAAGAGAAAGTTTGGTTTCATAGAATGCATGATCCTTGAAATCCACACCATGTTCAGTTTCTTCAAAAAAAAATCCCCGCCCACCGAGGTCCAATCGGCCGCTGCGCCTGTCGCGGCGGCGCCTGTTGCTGCCCCTGTCACGGCTGTTGAGCCCACGGCTTTGCCCACTGCTGCCCCGGCCGCTCGCCAGGGCTGGCTGGACCGCCTGAAGGCCGGTCTGCGCAAGACCGGCTCCAGCATCACCACCGTCTTCACCGGCACGCGCATCGACGACGAGCTCTACGAAGAGCTGGAAACCGCCTTGCTGATGGCCGATACCGGGGTCAAAGCGACCGAGCATTTGCTGCAAGACCTCAAGCGCCGCGTGAAAGACAGCAAGGCCACCGACCCTTCGCAGGTCAAAACCTTGCTGGCCGATGCCATCACCGACCTGCTGCAGCCCTTGCAAAAGCCGCTGGTCATTGGCGACCACCAGCCCACGGTGATCATGGTGGCGGGTGTCAACGGCGCGGGCAAAACCACCTCCATTGGCAAACTCACCAAACATTTGGCGGACGAAGGCCTGAGCGTGCTGCTGGCCGCCGCCGACACCTTCCGCGCCGCCGCCAAAGAGCAGCTGGCCGTTTGGGCCACCCGCAACACGGTGGAGATCGTCAGCCAACAAGGGGGCGATCCGGCCGCCGTCAGCTTTGACGCGGTGAGCGCTGGCCGCGCACGGGGGCGCGATGTGGTGCTGGTGGACACGGCCGGACGCCTGCCGACGCAGCTGCACCTGATGGAAGAGCTGAAAAAAATCAAGCGTGTGGTGCAAAAGGCCGACGGCACCGCCCCGCACGAGGTGCTGCTGGTGATCGATGGCAACACCGGACAAAACGCCCTGGCCCAGGTCAAAGCCTTTGACGACACGCTGGGCCTGACGGGCCTGATCGTGACCAAGCTGGACGGCACCGCCAAGGGCGGGGTGCTGTGCGCCATTGCCCGCGAAAAGCCGATTCCGGTGTATTTCATTGGCGTGGGCGAGAAGCTGGAAGACCTGGAAACCTTCAACGCCCGGGAGTTTGCCCAAGCCCTGCTGAGCTGATCACCCCGGCCTGCGCCGTACCCCAGCGCACAGACTTGGCCATGCGTTGCCTGCAAAATCAGGGAAAACCCGAGGACTGTTGGCACCACGAGGCCGTCCTTTAGCACTCCTCACCAGAGAGTGCTAATATTGGGGTATTCTGAAAGGAGTTCTGGTATGAACATTCAAACTGGTTCCCCCGCCACAGCCATCGCGCTGAGCAACCCCTGGGCGGTCGTGCCCTCGCTCGGCCACCTGGACGCCTACATCTCTGCGGTCAACCGCATGCCCATGCTCACCCTTGAGGAAGAGCAAGAGGCCGCCCGCCAACTCAAAGCCAACGACGACCTCGAAGCCGCCCGCAAGCTGGTGCTCTCGCACCTGCGCTTGGTGGTGTCGGTGTCGCGCCAATATTTGGGCTACGGCCTGCCCCACGGCGACCTGATCCAGGAAGGCAATGTGGGCCTGATGAAGGCGGTCAAACGCTTCGACCCCGAGCAAGGCGTGCGCTTGGTCAGCTACGCGCTGCACTGGATCAAGGCCGAAATCCACGAGTACATCCTGAAAAATTGGCGCATGGTCAAGGTGGCCACCACCAAGGCCCAGCGCAAACTTTTTTTCAACCTGCGCTCGATGAAGCAGGGCTACAAGTCCGATGCCGACGAAGGCACACACCGCGACACCCTGACGCCCGACCAGGTCGACGCGATGGCCAACAGCCTGAACGTCAAGCGCGAGGAAGTGCGGGAGATGGAAATGCGCATGTCCGGCGGCGATGTGCTGCTGGACCCGGCCCCCTCGGACGACGGCGAACAGGCTTTTGGCCCCATCGCCTACCTGGCCGATGTGAACCACGAGCCCACCGCCATGATCGAAGCGCACCAGCGCGATGTGATGGCCAGCGATGGTCTCGCGACCGCTTTGAGCGTGCTGGACGACCGCAGCCGCCGCATCGTGGAAGAGCGCTGGCTCAAGGTGAACGACAACGGCTCGGGCGGCATGACGCTGCACGAGCTGGCCGACGAGTACGGCGTGAGCGCCGAGCGCATCCGCCAGATCGAAGTGGCGGCCATGAAAAAGATGAAGAAGGCTTTGGTCGAATTCGCCTGAAGCCCCTGCAGACAACCGCCCTGCGCCTACCCGGTCTTTGACCGGGTATTTTTTTGTTTGCCGTGCGTTAAAGTGAAACTTGTTTTGTCTTGAAAGACCCTGCCATGACCACTCGCCACCCCGCCTGTTTTTCCCGTCGCCACTGGGTCCAAGCCGTGGGTACGGCTTTGGCTTTGGGCCTGGCACCCGCTTGGGCCGCCTCGCCAACAGCGTCCTGGCCCACGCAAACCGTGCGTCTGGTGGTGGGCTTTCCGGCAGGCTCCAGCCCCGACCTGACAGCGCGTGCCTTGGCCGAACCGCTGGCCAAAGCCCTGGGCCAAAACGTGATCGTCGAGAACAAGGTGGGCGCGGGCGGCAACATCGCCGCCGACTTTGTCGCCAAGTCCACCGACGGCCACACCTTGGGTCTGATGATCAACGGCAACATGACGATTGCCCGCATCCTGAACCCCAAGGTGCCTTATGACCCGCTCAAAGACCTGGCGCCCATCAGCCTGATCGGCAAAGCGCCACTGGTGCTGGCAGTACCGGCCAACGCACCGGGCCAAACCGCTGCCGAATGGCTGAGCCAGGCCCAAAAAGCGGGTGACCAACTCAGTTATGCCTCGCCTGGCGTAGGCACGGTGGCGCACCTGGGCATGGAACTGCTCAAGACCAAAGCTGGCATTGCGCCCGTGCATGTGCCCTACCCCGGCAATCCGCAAATCATCACCGCCATGATCGGTGGCCAGGTGCAACTGGCCTTGCTGCCGCCCGCCATGGCCGCCGCCCAAGTGCGTGGCGGGAAATTGCGGGCCATCGGAACATCCAGCACCGGGCGCAGCCCCTTGGCTGCCGATGTGCCCAGTCTGAGCGAGATCGGCGTGAAGGATTACCAGCTGGAGATCTGGAACGCGGTGGCCGCTCCGGCCTCAATGCCCGCGGCTGTGGCCAGCAAGCTGTCGGCCGTGGTCAGCGAGATCGTGCGTGCGCCCGAGATGCGTGCGCGGCTGTTCCAGCAGGGCTGGCAGGTGGTGGGTTCGTCGCCCGAAGGTTTGCGCAACCGCATTCAGTCCGACACGAAAGCCCTGGGCGACATCATCCGCAGCCAGAAAATCGAGTTGAACTGAAGGACCTGAAGCGGGACACCTGAAGCTGTGTGTTCAGCCCCGGGCCCATCAGCCCGGACTCATTTGCCGCTGAGCAAGATCTTCACATCGGCGGCCAGCGCTTCGGCGCCGCTGGCATGGCGGTTGTACAGGCGAATCCGCCCTTGCGGGTCAAAGGTGAAGCTGCCCGCCGAGTGGTCCATGGTGTAGCTGGTGGGGGTTTTGCCTTCGACCTTTTTGTAATAGATCTTGAAGTCCTTGGTCACCTGGGGCAGCTGCTCCAGCGTGGGGCGCAAGGCCACAAAATCCGGACCGAAATTGGCCATGTAGGCCTTGAGCAACTCCGGTGTGTCGCGCTCAGGGTCCACCGTGATGAAGATGCCCTGCAGCCTGGCCCCATCGGCCCCCAGCAATTGTTTGGCCTGCGCCATTTCCTGCAAGGCGGTGGGGCAGACGTCGGGGCATTGGGTGAAACCAAAAAACACCACCACGGCTTTGCCCGCAAAGTCCTTGAGGGTGCGCACCTGACCGTCCTGGTCGCTCAGCTCCCAGCCTTGGGCATAGTCAGCGCCTGTGATGTCCACCGCGCGGAACGCCGGTTTGTCCTGACCGCAACCCATCAGGCCACCGACCACGGCAACCAGGCCCAAAGCCAAAGCGGCGCGTGAAAAAACTCTGCGTTGCAACATGCTGGGGTCTCAAAAAATGTAATGGTCGATCAACAAAGCGGCAAACAAGGCGCTCAGGTGGATCAGCGAAAAACGGAAGGTCTTGCGAGCCAGCTCGTCCGAATATTCGCGGTACAAAGCCACCGCATAGCCGATGAAGCCGATGCTCAGCACCACCGCCGCGGCCAGGTACAGCCAGGAGCTCATGCCGTACACAAAGGGCATCAGGCAGGACGCCATCAGCACGATGGTGTACAGCAGGATCTGCAGACGGGTGAATTCGTTGCCGTGCGTCACCGGCAGCATGGGCAGACCCGACTTGCGGTAGTCCTCCACCCGGTACAGCGCCAGCGCCCAAAAGTGCGGGGGTGTCCACAGGAAGATGATGAGGAACAGGATCAGCGCCTCGGGCCCGACCTGGCCCGTCATGGCCGCCCAGCCCAGCACGGGCGGCATGGCCCCGCTGGCCCCGCCGATCACGATGTTTTGCGGCGTCAAGGGTTTCAGGATCACCGTGTAAATGATGGCGTAGCCCACAAAGGTGGCAAAGGTGAGCCACATGGTCAGCGGGTTGACCAGCACGTACAACAAGGCCGAGCCCACGGCGCAGAGCACGGCCGAGAACAGCAAGGCCTGTCGGTCACTCAATTCACCCTTGGCGGTGGGTCGCCAGGCGGTGCGCTTCATTTTGGCGTCGATGGTTTTTTCGACCAGGCAGTTGAAGGCCGCTGCAGCACCCGCCACCAGCCAGATGCCGATGCAGGCCCACAGGCCGAGCTTCAATTCGGCGAAACTGGGCAGGCCGGGCACAGCCAGCACCATGCCGATCAAGGCACAAAAGACGATCAGCTGAACCACGCGGGGCTTGGTCAGCGCGTAATACTGTTGCCAGGCGGACAGGGGCAAACGGGCAGTGGCGGCGGTCATTCGGCAGGCCTTGATGGATTGGAAAAACGCAAGGCATTATCGGCCCGACTGATGGAGAGCACCCAAGTCAGCGTGACGACCATCGCCGCAGCGCCCCCGGTGTGCAGCACAGCGGCCAGCAGGGGCCAGTCAAACACCACATTACTCAAACCTGTGAAGAACTGCAGGGCCGACAGGCCGAGCAAGAGTCGGCCCGCCGTGTGCAGTTTTGCTTGCTGACGCAAGCGCCAGCCACACCACAGCAACACCGCCAACACCAGCCAGGCCGCCGAGCGGTGCACAAAATGGATGGTTGACAGGGCCACAAAAGGCAGGACCTGACCCTCGGGCGTGAGCCCCAACTCCCGCCAAAGGCTGAAGCCCTGCCAGTTCATGTCAGGCACCCACTGGCCGTTGCAGGTCGGAAAATCAGGACAGGCCAGCACCGCATAGTTGGTGCTGACCCAGCCGCCCAAAGCGATTTGCAGCCACAGCAAGCCAAAACCCCACCACAAACCACTGCGCAAGGCCGACGGGATGGGCCGGGATGCAGCCCCTTCGTAACGCACGGCCTGCGCCATCAGCAAGGCCAGCAAGCCGATGCCGAACATCAGGTGCAAGGTCACGATGGCGGGGAACAGCTTCATGGTCACCGTCAACGCCCCGAATGCCCCTTGCAAGCACACCCAGACCAGTGTGAAAGTAGGCCACCAGGGGGTGAGCACGCGGCTGTGACGACGCTGCCACCAGGTCATGGCCGCCAGGCTCATGATCAACACCCCCACGCCTGTGGCGAGGTAGCGGTGCACCATCTCGATCCAGGCCTTGCCGTGCGTCACGGGCCCGGTGGGCATGGCGGTCTGCGCGGCCGTGATTTCGGTTTTCGCCCCGAGGGGTGTGGCACTGCCGTAGCAGCCCGGCCAATCGGGGCATCCCAGGCCGGAATCGGTCAAGCGCGTGAAAGCGCCAAACAGCACCAAATCGAAGGTCAGGAACAAGGTGATCAGGGTCAAGGCCTTCAAACGGCTGGCGGGCGTGGCACTGCGCTGCCGCCAGAACCACCAGGCCAGGGGCAAGGCGGCCACGGCCAGGCCCACGGCCATCAACTGGAAAACAGGTGCCAGGTTGTACAGGTCCACTTCGGTCATGTGTCAGCGCCCCGCTTGGTCCCAGGACGCTGAGGCCTTGAGCAGCCGCTCCAGATCGCGTTTGGCTTTGGACGCACTGGGCACATCCATGTTGGCGGGGAAACGCATCATGAAGTTGCCCATCGGGTCAACCACGTATAAATGGTCTTGCAGTTGCTGACCTGGGGCCGGGCTGATCCAGCTTTGCACTGTGGCGGCATCCAGGCGCAGCACATGCGCCATGTTCAGGGCCGGCAGCAAGGTCTCGGCCACCGGGGCATCGTCGGTGATCAGCCAGACGCGATCGAGACGGTCCTTGTCACGGCCCAAAATTTCGCGCAGCTGGCGCTGGAAGTACAGGTTTTGCTGGCAACGCTCGGCGCACGCACCCGAGCCCACATTCACCAGCAGCCACTGGCCTTTCAGGCTGGCCAGGGGCACCGCCTCGCCCTGCAGATTTTGGGCCGAAGCCTTGGGCATGTCTTTTTGGGGCTGGATCAGTTCGCCATAGTTGCGGCGTCCTTCCGGGCGCACCACGTAGTAGGTGAAGTACGAAGCGATGACCGGCGAAGCGCAGATCAGCAGCATGGCGATCATCTTCCAGCGGCCCATGCGCGTGCGCTGTGCATCGGCCTGCACGACATCGCCCGGTCGGGGCATCTCGTGCACGGTCATGGCCAGGGGGCTGTCAGGCAGGTCGTTTTTGGCGGCGGGGTTGGACAATTTGGAACCAGACATAAAGTAGAGCGATCAGGCCACTCAGGCCAAACCATTGAAAAGCGTATCCGTGGTGCTTTTCAACACCACTGGCGACCACAGGCCACTCGCGCAGCAAGCCTTCAGACGCTGCACCTGATTGCAGCAACGTGACTTCGAGCAAAGGCAGCGCCGTCTCACGCCGAAATGCTTGCAGGTCGAGATTTTGCCGTATCGGGCCTTGCTCGGCCCCACCAAAGTCATAGAGCCTTGATGGCCATGGGGCCAAATGCCCTGGCACTTCGACTTGCCCGGCCGGGGTCTCGATGGGAGGCAATGCGGTGCGGTCGGTGAAGGCGCGCTGCGCCCAGCCGCGCTGCACCAGCATCACCGCGCCCGTGCCCTCGATTTGCAGCGGGGTCAGCACAAAGAAGCCGGGCTTGCCGTTCATTTGCCGATTCTCCAGGTACACCGTGTGTTGGGGCAGCCAACGCCCTGTCAGCACCATGCGCCTGTGGATCAGCGCGGCACGCGAGGCTGCGTCGCCCGGTGCCGAGCCCAGGCTGCGGCCGTCCAGCGCGGCCATGGCCGATTGCTGCGTTCTGGCGTCTTGCAGCTCAGTTTTCTCGGCCGCTCGACCGAGCTGCCACAGACCGAGAGAGAAAGTCACAGCCACACCCAGCAGCGCCATGCCAAGCACCAGCCATCTTTGCCAGCCCGGGGTTTTCTCAGTCATTGGATAATGTGTCCATGAAAATTCTGGTTGCCATCGCCTTCGTTGCCATTTTGTTGAGTCTGGGTGCGGCCCTGATGTACATGATGCGAGGCAGCGCGCCCCCTGCCGAAGGCCAGGCACCCAAAAAAGGCAACATGGCCACCGCTTTGGCTTTCCGGGTGGGCTTTTCGATTGTCCTCTTCATTTGCGTTCTGGTGTCCTGGAAGATGGGTTGGATCCAACCCACGGGCATTCCACCGGGAACCTGAACGCATCCCGCTGGCTTGACCGCTGCCACTTCGATCTGGCACTGCACACCACTCCAACGAGGCCAACCCGCAACAAAAAAGCGCCCTTGGGCGCTTTTTTGTTGTGCCATCGGCTCTATCACATCCAGTACACCAGGATGTACAAGCCCAGCCAGACCACGTCCACAAAGTGCCAGTACCAAGCCGCACCCTCGAAGCCGAAGTGGCGGTCTTTGGTGAAGTGGCCTTTTTGGAGACGCAAGGTGATGAACAAGAGCATCAACATGCCCACGAACACGTGGAAACCGTGGAAGCCGGTCAACATGTAGAAAGTGGAGCCGTAGATGCCGGACGACAGCTTGAGGTTCAGGTCACCCCAGGCGTGCGCGTATTCGTAGCCCTGAACGAACAGGAAGGTCACACCCAGCAATACGGTCAACCACATGTACTTGATGGTCTTGCTGCGGTCACCCACTTGCAAGGCATGGTGTGCAATGGTCAAAGTCACGCCCGATGTCAGCAGCAAAGCCGTGTTGATCGTGGGCAACCAGAAAGGGCCCATGGTCTGGAAAGGCTCGACGATGCCCGCTGGCGACGAGGTGGCACCGGCTACCACACTGGGCCAGGCCGCTTTGAAGTCAGGCCACAGCAATGCGTTTTCAAGGCTGCCCAAGGCTGGCACCGAATGCGAACGCGCCCACCACAAGGCCGTGAAGAACGCACCGAAGAACATGACTTCCGAGAAGATGAACCAGGTCATGCTCCAGCGGTAGGACAGGTCGATCTTGTGACCGTACATGCCGCCTTCGCTTTCACGAACGGCTTCCGAGAACCACTGGTACAAAACGATGAGCCACCAGGCCAAGCCAAAAAACAGGCAATACATGCCCCACTCGGAGCCATTGATCCACTGGCCTGCGCCCAGGATCACGAAAAACAAGCCAATGGCCGACATGACCGGATGACGTGATTCGTGCGGTACGAAGTAATAAGGCGTGCTGCCGTGTGCTGCTGAACTCATGGGGACTCCTGCTCTCTCTTCTTTCGAAATCTAATTTGGATGGATCAAAGGCCCGTTGGCTGGACCACAACCCAATTGACCAGGGCGATCAGCCCCAGGACAAACAACAATGCTGCGCCGATGGCCACACCGATGATGTGGAACGGATTGAGCTTCTCAATGTCTTGCTGGTATTCGGCATTCTTGCGAAGACCGACAAAGGACCAAAGAACGGCCTGAATGGTACGCAACCAGGACGTTTTGGACACAGGATGCTTTGGCCCGTTCATGAACCCAGACCTGTTTTGACCGGCAAGGGTTGCACGACAGCCGCCAAGGGTGCTGTCGGCGCAGCCGGTGTCTTGCCACCCACTTCAAAGAAGGTGTAGGACAGCGTGATGGTGGTCACGTCTTTGGACAACTTCGGGTCGATCACAAAGGCAACAGGCCAAGCCTTCTTTTCGCCAGGCTCCAGGGTGTACTGGTTGAAACAGAAACACTCGAGCTTGTTGAAATGGTTGGCCGCCTGCCGTGGTGCATAGCTGGGAATGGCTTGCGCTGCCATGCGGCGGTTTTGCACATTCTGGAACTCGTACATCACCGTGCTCAATTCACCGGGGTGAACCTGCATGGATCGCTTTTCAGGCTTGAACTGCCAGGGACCGCGCACGTTGGCATCGAATTCGACGGTGATGGTGCGCGTGGTGTCCACTTGGCTGTTGCGCAAGACCTCGGCCGCTTTACCCGCCTTGGCATTGCCAGGGATCTGGGTTTCGGAAATCGACAGGATGTTGATGCCTGTGATTTCGCAAATGGCCTTGTAAATGGGCACCAGCGCGTAACCGAAGCAGAACATGCCCGCGGTCACCACCGCCAGCTTGCCCACCATCTTCAGGTTTTCACCACGCAGGTTCATTGGAGGTCTTTCAAGGGTTCAACAAAAGCAACTTGGCCACAAAACCCAGCAGCACCGCCAGTGCGACCGAAGCCAGGATCAGGCCCAGGCGCACATTGCTTTTTCTTTGCTCAGGTGTCATGGCCATGTCGATCAACCGATCACGCGGGTCGCGGTGGCGTCCAGCTTGGGTGGGTTTTCAAAGGTGTGGAAGGGCGCTGGCGAGGGCACTTCCCACTCCAGACCTTCGGCAGCTTCCCATGGCTTCTGAGCGGCTTTCTCGCCCTTGCCCATCATGGTCGGCAAGACCACGAACAGGAAGAAGTACACCTGGGCAAAACCGAAGAAGAATGCACCCACCGAAGCGATCATGTTGAAGTCGGTGAACTGCATGGGGTAGTCGGCATAACGACGTGGCATGCCGGCCAGACCCAGGAAGTGCATGGGGAAGAACGTGATGTTGAAGGAAATCAGCGACCACCAGAAGTGGATTTTGCCGCGTGTTTCGTTGTACATCACACCGGTCCACTTGGGCACCCAGTAGTAGAAACCGGCAAACAAAGCGAACAAGGAACCAGCCACCAGCACATAGTGGAAGTGGGCCACCACGTAGTAAGTGTCCTGCAACTGGATGTCGATGGGGGCCATGGCCAAAATCAAGCCGGTGAAACCACCCATGGTGAACACGAAGATGAAGCCCACTGCGAACAGCATGGGGGTTTCAAACGTCATGGAACCGCGCCACATGGTGGCGATCCAGTTGAAGATCTTCACAGCGGTCGGCACGGCAATCAACATCGTGGCGTACATGAAGAACAGCTGGCCGGTCACAGGCATGCCGGTCGTGAACATGTGGTGGGCCCACACAATGAACGACAGGATGGCGATCGACGATGTCGCGTACACCATGGAGGCGTAGCCGAAAAGTTTCTTGCGCGAGAACGCGGGCACGATCTGGCTGATGATGCCGAAGGCCGGCAAGATCATGATGTACACCTCGGGGTGACCGAAGAACCAGAAGATGTGCTGGTACATGACCGGGTCACCACCACCAGCGGGGTTGAAGAAGCTGGTGCCGAAATGACGGTCGGTCAAGGTCATGGTGATCGCGCCAGCCAACACAGGCATCACGGCGATCAGCAAGTAAGCGGTGATGAGCCAGGTCCATGCAAACATGGGCATCTTCATCAAGGTCATGCCGGGGGCGCGCATGTTCAGGATGGTCACGATGATGTTGATCGAGCCCATGATGGACGAAGCACCCAGGATGTGCATGGCAAAAATACCCGCATCCATGGAGGGACCCATTTGCAGAGTCAAAGGTGCGTAAAGCGTCCAGCCCGCAGCAGGTGCGCCGCCAGGCATGAAGAACGAGCCGACCAGCATCAGGCCAGCAGGAATCATCAACCAGAAGCTGAAGTTGTTCATGCGGGCAAAGGCCATATCGGAAGCGCCAATTTGCAAAGGCAGCATCCAGTTCGCAAAGCCCACGAAGGCGGGCATGATCGCGCCGAACACCATGATGATGCCGTGCATGGTGGTGAACTGGTTGAACAACTCGGGGTTGACCACTTGCAGACCGGGCTGGAACAGCTCGGCGCGGATGCCCAGCGCCAGCACGCCACCGATCATGAGCATGGCAAAGCTGAACAACAGGTACAAAGTACCGATGTCTTTGTGGTTGGTGGCATACACCCAGCGACGCCAGCCCGCAGGCGCGTGACCGTGATCGTCATGGGCGTGATCGTGATGGTCTAGAACGGCACTCATCTTGATTTCCTTTGATTTGAATACGGTACGGCTTATTTGCGAGCAGCCAGAACTTCAGCCGGTTGCACGATTTGACCGGTCTTGTTGGACCAGTTGTTCTTGGTGTACGTGATCACAGCGGCAATCTCGGTGTCCGACAACTGCTTCCAGGCGGGCATGGCACCGTTGCCAGCACCGTTGAGCAAAATCGCAATTTGCTTGGATTTGTCAGCGTCCAGCACCACGGCAGAACCGTCGATGGCCTTGATGGCACCCGCACCTTTGCCGTTGGCTTGGTGGCAAGCAGCGCAATTGGCGGCATACACTTTTTCACCACGCTTGGACAAGTCGTCCAGTGCCCACACTTTGGCTGGATCGTCGGCTTTGGCCGCTTGCTTTTTCTTCTCGGTGTCAACCCAGGCCGCGTAATCGGCAGCAGACAGTACCTTCACATGGATGGGCATGTAAGCGTGTTCCTTGCCGCACAATTCCTGGCACTGGCCGTAGAAATCACCGGTCTTCTCGGCACGGAACCAGGTGTCGCGCACGAAACCGGGAATCGCGTCTTGCTTGATGCCGAAAGCAGGCACGGCAAAAGCATGGATCACGTCGTTGGCAGTGGTGATCACGCGCACTTTCTGGCCCACAGGGACCACCAGGGGGTTGTCCACTTTCAGCAGGTAGTTGTCGCCTTCTGGCTTGCCCGCGTCAGACATGGCACGCTGGGTGGAGTCCAGGGTGGAGATATAGCTCAGGCCTTCGCCCTGGCCCTTGATGTAGTCATAGCCCCATTTCCACTGGTAGCCCGTGACCTTCACGGTCAGATCGGCGTTGGTGGTGTCTTTCTGGGCCACCAGCACCTTGGTGGCGGGCAAGGCCATCAGGATCACGATCAGGAAAGGCACAGCCGTCCAGACGACCTCCACGGTGATGGACTCGGTGAAGGTCGCAGGTTTGTGACCCACCGACTTGCGGTGCTTCCAGATGGAATAGAACATGACCGCAAACACGGCAATGAAGATCACCGTGCAGATGATCAACATCATCCAGTGCAGCCAGTGCTGCTCTTCCGCGATTTTGGTCGCTGCAGGTGCGAAGTTGAGCTGGTTGACCGCAGGGCCGCCCGGCAAATCATTGACGGCATGGGCTGCCGTAGCCACCCAAGCGCCTGCAAAAATGCCCGCGCGGGATAGCAGCGAAGCCAATTGGTTGGAAATATTCTTCATGGTTCTCACTAACTTCCAAGACTCTGTTGAACTCACACCTTTGGCAAACCAGGCCCAGCCCTGTCTACCGCCAGGCATCACGCGGAACGCAATGCCCTTCTGATTTCTCGCGCCAAAACCTGACGCAGCTCGGGGCGCACAAAGCGCCCCACCTCGATCGAGCGACCCTGGCCTGACAACTCGATCAGGCTGTGGTCACCGGATTTGGGCTCAACCCTCACCCACTGACGCGCAAACTCAGCACGCTCACGGCGTCCGGCAGACTCTTTCTCCACCACCAGGCTGGTGCCCTGCAATGAAATCCATTCGCCATCGGTCGCATGCCGGGCGTAGGCCAAAAAAGCCAAGCCCACCAGCGCGATTTCAAGCCCAGCGAAAGCCAGAACCAAAGTGGCCCCCTGCATCCAGAAGAACACCCCAATGCCCAGCGACAAGACACACAAGGACAGGTAAAGCCAACCCAGCTGGGCGGGCGTCACCGAGCAATTGCGCCGAAGCTGCCATTGAATGGCCGGTCCGGACTCTTGTGCAAACTGGTAAGTTGGATTTGACACGCGTCAACTTTCAATAACCTAACATGCTGGCGGCACGCAATCTGGCCAAAACCGGGCGGATTTTACCCGAGTTAACTCGGGGTTTTGATTCAACTCAAACTTTGTCGGATATCCGGCTGCCACTGCGCAGCATTTGACGCATCTGATCCAAGCCGATTTCGGTTTGGGCACTCACTGCGGCTCGTGGCTGGGGTTTCAGCGCATGGCCATACACGATCTCGAAACTGAGCGACAAACGCCCGCCCTCTTCAGGTCTGGCCAGTGCCATCAGCACCTGATCCAGCTGCGCTCGCCAGCGACGCCCTCGCAGACCTGCAAAACGCTGGACGTGCAAATTTCGGCCCCAGGCACGCAAATCGGCCAGCAGGCGCTCAGGCGTTTCATAAGTCAGGGTGATGCACTCCATGTCCATGACCGGTTCGGCAAAACCAGCCTCCACCAGCATGTCACCCCAGTCGTGCATGTCGGTGAATTCATGGGCAGGTGCGGGCCAGCCCTGACGGGCATAGGCCTCGCGCAATTCCCGCAAGCTGTCGGGCCCCAAACACGAAAACATCAAAAAGCCATCCACAGCCAGGGTGTTGTGCCAGATTTTCAGAATTTGTTGAGGTTGGGCACAGGTGTGCAGCAGCATGTTGGCCCACAGCATCTGGGCCTGGCCTGCTGGCGGCAAGCCCAGCGCGATGCGGGGCCCAAACCAACGCTCGGCCTGCCACCAACGGGCCTGCGCCACCTCTCGCGCGGCCATGGCCTCAGCCGACTGTTCGCTGGTCAACCAGACTTCGGCTTTCGGGTAACGCTTTTGCAAAGCCCGCTGCGCCTGCAGCCCACCGCGCCAAGGCTCCCAATGGACCCAGCGCTCGGGCTGCAACTTGATGAAATCCAGCCGCTCCTGCATGCGAGAAGCCACTTCTTCGTGCAGCCATGGCGAAGCCTTGCCCACCGGATGCGCCGACCAGCGGGCAGCGGCGACAGGGTCCAGCGAGGGGGGGCGTTCAGGTGCAGACATGGCCAAGGCTCAAAAAAGGAGGTCCTGCTTCAGGCCAACGACAGGTTCGCCTTGTGGTCAGGGGGTGGCGGCAGTATATTGATTTCATGTGGCCCAAATGGTTCCAAGGGATAGGCTCAAGACTCTGGTCGCCGCACCTCGACCCTGTTTGGGGCTGGCTGCCCAGCCGGTGCGCCATTTGCCAAAGCTGGCCCCAGTCACCGCTGTGCGAAACCTGCATCAGCCGCTTTGCCCAGCCACAACACCGCTGCTCGGGCTGCGCCCTGCCCTTACCCCACCCCAGCGAGCGCTGCGGCGCCTGCATCCAAACCCCGCCGCCACTGGACCGGTGTCTGGCAGCCACCGCCTATGCCTGGCCTTGGGTGGACCTGATCGCCCGCTACAAGTTTCAGCAGCAACCTGGCTGGGCCGGGCCTTTGGCCACCCTGATGCTGAGCAGCCCCTGGGCCGAAGACACACTGGACGCGGCCGACTGGGTGCTGCCGATTCCGCTGTCGGCCCAGCGCCTGGCCGAACGCGGTTACAACCAGTCCTGGCTGCTGGCACGCCAATTGAGCCCGAACAAAGCCGACGCCCAATTGCTGCTGCGCACCCGCGACACGCCTTCACAACGCACCCTGCCCCGTGCGCAGCGGCTGGCCAATCTGGTGGGCGCTTTCGCGGTAGAGCCCTTGCGGGCCGCACAACTGCGCGGCCAAAAAGTGCTGCTGATTGACGACGTCATGACCAGCGGCGCCTCCCTGCACACCGCAGCCCGGGTGCTGCGCGAGGCGGGCGCAGCAAATGTCAGCGCCCTGGTGCTGGCACGCACCGAAGCAGGCAGCGACGCCTGAAGGCCAAGGCACAATACCGGCCATGTTCCATATCGTCCTGGTTGAGCCCGAAATCCCGCCGAACACCGGCAACGTCATCCGCCTGGCGGCCAACACCGGCTGCACACTGCACCTGATCGAGCCCCTGGGTTTTTCGATGGACGACAAGCACATGCGCCGGGCGGGTCTGGACTACCACGAGTACGCCGACTTGCGCCGCCACGCCGACTGGGCCAGCTTTCTGGCGCATGAACAACCCGACCCCGAGCGCATGTTTGCCCTGACCACACGCGGCAGCCGCGCTGCGCATGGTGTGGCTTTTACACCCGGCGACTGGCTGGTGTTTGGCTCGGAAACCCGGGGCTTGTCGCCCGAGTTGCGTGAACAGTTCGCCCCGGCCCAGCGCATCAAACTGCCCATGCGCGAGGGCCAGCGCAGCCTGAACCTGTCGAACGCGGTGGCGGTGACCGTGTTCGAAGCCTGGCGGCAAAACGGCTTTGCCGGCGCCAGCCCGGCACCGGGCCTGCCGACTCAGGCGTAAATGCGCACCAGCGACTCGGCCGCACACACCGGTTTGTCGCTGCCTTCGCGCTCCACCGTCACGTTCCACTGGAGCTGCAAGCCGTTGCCTTCAATGGGCGTGGCCGAATGCAAATGCAGGTGCGCGCGCAAACGGCTGCCCACCGGCACCGGCGCCATGAAACGCACCTTGTTCAGGCCATAGTTGACCCCCATGCGGGCCGACGAAACCACAATGGTTTTGTCAAAGAACTGCGACAACAAGGACAAGGTCAGGAAGCCGTGCGCAATGGGCGCGCCAAACGGACCCTGCTTGGCCCGCTCCACATCGACGTGGATCCATTGGTGATCACCCGTGGCTTCGGCGAACTGGTTGACCTGTTGCTGGGTGATGGTCACCCACTCGGTCGCGGCCACATCCTGGCCCACGCAAGCGGCCAGATCGGCCAATGTTTGAAATGTTTTCATTTGGTTACTTTATTCACCTTGCAAAAGCCGGGCTGTCGACGAAGAGACACCACTTTGCGGTATGGTGAAAAACGACAACCACCACCCCTCTACCGCATGCCCTCTCCACCGACCCTGCTGAGCCTGACACAACAACTGATGCAACTGCCCCACAGGGTCGACCGTCACCTGTGGCTCAACGATGTGGTCCAGTGGGTGCGTGGTGACCGGCAATCGCCCGGGGAAGCGGCGGCCCGGCTGGGCCTGCTGGTCGACGCCTTGCTGGCCCGCCCCGACTTGACGGCCGCCTGGCAAAGCTGGTGGCGGGCGTTTCTGGACGACACCGATCCCACGCCTTTGCTGGCCGACTTGGGTTTTGCACCGCGCACGGCGTTCATCAGCGACATGGGCCAGCGCCTGCGCATGAAGCTGTTGCCCGCTACCCCCGACACAGGCGATCTGGGTGCACTGTTCCTGTTTCTGCAGCCAGAACCTTTTGATGTGCAATGGCTGCAAGCCCTGGACGAGCACACGCTGGGCGGTTTGACGCGGCTGATGCTGCCCCAGGCCCCTGCGCAAGCCCCGCCGGCCTTGCAAGAGAATCTGATGGACGCGTTGACCTATTGCGTGGGCCAGATCAATGCCACCGGCCACTCGGCCGAAATCCGCACCCGCATGAGCAGCCGGGACGAGAACACCCGGCCGTTTCACGATTTACCCATGGCGCTGGAGGTGTTTCGCCAGGCCTTGCAGCAACACGGCCCACACAGTCAAGCCTGCCAAACGGCCGCACAAGCCCTCAAGCTGCAACTGGACCATTGCAGGCATGCGGCCTACACCGTGTATGCCCATCTGCAGGAACACGGTATTTCGGTGGGCATCGTGTTCCGGCTGCGGCAGTTGCGGCATCTGGTGATCCGCTGCAAATACCTGATGGAAGCCTTGCTCACGCACGAACCCATCCCGGCCATGCTGGCTTTGCTGGCGCACCTGGCGCAGGTCTGCCACGACAGCCGCAGCATCCGCAGCCTGTGGGCTGCCAACAGCCACATGCTGGCCGAAAAAGTGGCGCAGCGCAGCGCTGAAAACGGTGAGCACTACATCACCCGCAACGCTGTGGAATACCGGCGCATGCTGGGCAAGGCACTGGGCGGTGGCGCGGTCATCGGCCTGACCACCTGGGCCAAATTCGCGATCGTGGGTCTGGCCCTCTCCCCTTTCTGGGCAGGCCTGGCTGCAGGCACCAACTACGCGATGTCGTTTGTGCTGGTCATGCTGCTGCACTGGACAGTGGCCACCAAACAACCAGCCGTGACAGCGCCCGCCATGGCCGCCAAACTCAAATCCATCGACAACGACGAAGGCGTGCAAGGCTTTGTGGACGAGGTGGCTCACCTGTTCCGGTCCCAGATTGCGGCCATTTTGGGCAACCTGCTGGCTGTGGTGCCGATGGTGTTGCTGATTTGCCTGGCGCTGACACAACTCGGACTGGCCCCCATGGCCAACGAGGCCGAAGCCCGGTATGTGCTGTCCTCGGTCAGTTTGCTGGGCCCCACGGCCTTGTTCGCCGCCTTCACAGGCGTGCTGCTGTTTGTCTCCAGCATCGTCGCAGGCTGGGTGGAAAACGCTTTTGTGCTGCACCAGCTGGGCTCGGCTTTGCGCTACCACCCCCGCCTGCGCCGCTGGATCGGGGTGCAGCGGGCAGAACGCTTGGGTCTGTATCTGCAAAGCCATGTTTCAGGCCTGGCCGCCAACATCTCGCTGGGCTTGATGCTCGGGCTGGTGCCGGTCATTGCCCAATTTTTTGGACTGGGTCTGGACGTCCGGCACGTGACCCTCTCGGCCGGTCAAATCGCCGCAGCAGCGTTCACGCTGGGCCTGCCCGCACTCGGCACACCGGCCTTCAGCTGGGCCTTGGCGGGCTTGCTCGTGATTGGCCCGCTCAACCTGGGCGTGAGTTTTTACCTGGCCTTCCGCGTGGCCTTGACCTCACAAAGTGTCAGCATGGCCAACCGGGGGCGCATCCGCCAAGCCATTGTGCAGCGCATCCGCACACAACCGATGTCGTTCCTGCGGCCACCCGCACCTGCTGCGGCATCAGAGGTCTGAGTTCGAAGCGTCCGTTCGCATCTGCATCAGTTCGGCCCGCAAACGGGCCAATTCGGCGCGGTAGTTTTCAGCGTCGCCGTAATCGGCAAAGCCGTGGTAGTGCGCATGCGTTTGCATCATGCGACGTGCGTGCTTGATCGGGCACCAGTATTTTTCGGTCAATCCCACCACCTCACGGCCATAGGCCATCAAGCCATTGCCATACGAGCAGTAGGCGCAGTTGATTTTTTCCAGCCAGTTCAAATAGGCCAGGTGCGTGCGGTCGTACACAAAATAGTCCGAGCGCTTGACGCGGGGAATGCCGCACAGGGGAAAGCACACCCATTGGTAGAGCGTGACAAACGCGTCAAGCAGCAGCATGGGCAAGAGCACCGGGTAAATGAAGGGCACACACAACACATGCCGCCACTCGGCCGTGAGCACATAAGCGAGCAAGCCCTCCTTGAAGCGCTTTTGCTGCGCCAGCACCTCTTTTTCAAAACGCACCTTGTGTTCTTCAAAATCGGCCTGCCACTGTTGTCGGCGGCTTTTGGCTTCTTGCTCAATGGCCGCTTCCAGCTGCTGAATGCGGTCCAGAAATTCCTGAATTTTGGGGTTCATGGGGCCTCCTAGGGCGAACGCAGATGGACAAAGGGCGAGGCCATCGGCTTCACTTGACTTGCGTCAAAACGCGCCCGCATGAGCACCCGCAAACTGAGCGATGACCATGGCAATCGATCATCCACCCGATCACCTTAACACCGCACAAGGCTTGACCACAGCCCAGGCCCAAGTGCGGCTGGCCGCGGATGGCCCGAACGAAGTGGCGCAGGCCACGCGTCGCTCCGTTTGGCGACGCCTGGCCGACATGCTGCGCCAACCCATGTTCGCCTTGCTGGTCGCGGCAGCACTGCTGTACATGCTGCTGGGCGACCTGACCGAAGGTCTGACGCTGTCGGTCTTTGTCTTGGCCGTGCTGGTGCTGAGTTTTTACCAGGAGGGGAAATCCGAAGCTGCCATTGAGGCCCTGCGCCAGCTCACACAAGCCCAGGCCCGTGTGCTGCGAGACGGCCAAACACAGCTGATCCCCGCCAGCGACGTCGTGGCAGGCGACTGTTTGCTGCTGTCAGAAGGCGACCGGGTGGCTGCAGACGGTTGGCTGCTGCAGGCCAGCAACCTGCAAATGGACGAATCCCTGTTGACGGGCGAATCGGTGGCCGTGGACAAAAGCCCGCTGGAGCCACAGCCAGGCGGCTCAGGGTCGCCAATGCCCAAGCCGCCACCCCAGGCCTGCGTGCATGGCGGCACGTTTGTTGTGCGCGGCAGCGGCCAGGTGCGGGTCACGGCCACCGGCATGCGCAGCCAGATCGGACAAATTGGTCTGTCATTGGACCAGGTACAAGAAGCCGACACCCCCTTGCAACAACAGACCGCCCAATTGGTCAAGGTGCTGGCCAGTCTGGTGGCGGTGCTCTGCGTGGTGATGGTGCTGACCCTGGTCTGGCGCACCGGTCAATGGATGCCCGCTTTGCTGTCGGGCATCGCGCTGGCCATGGCCATCCTGCCCGAAGAGTATTCCGTGGTCCTCACGCTGTTTCCGGCCATGGGCGCGCGTCGCCTGACGCGTGAGGGCGTGCTCACCCGGCACATCAACGCCATCGAAACCCTGGGGGCGATCAGTGTGCTGTGCACCGACAAAACCGGCACCCTGACGCAAAACCGCATGGCCGTGACCGCACTGGCCGTACCCCGGGAAGCTGGCAGCTCAGAGCCTGGCGAGGTGCTGCAATGGCGCACACCCGCAATGGGCCAAGCGTCGTCCACGCCGGCCGCAACCGCTGCACCACTCTCAACGGCTTTTCACCCCTTGATCGAGCACGCCATTCTGGCCAGTGCCCCCACCCCTTTCGACCCAATGGAGACCGCCTTCCATGCGATGGGCAAAGACCATCTGAGCGAGGCCGATCGCGCTTTTGGCGAGGGCCAGCTGGTGCAAACCTACGCCCTCAGCCCCAGCCTCAAAGCCATGTCGCATGTCTGGCAGTTCGACCCGGATGACCCGCATGTGGTCTCGGTCAAAGGGGCCCCCGAAGCCGTCATGGACCTGTGCCACCTGAGCCCGGGTGCACGCGCGCACTGGCTGGCCCGCGTGGCAGACATGGCCGCACAGGGCTTGCGCGTGCTCGCGGTGGCACACAGCCGATTTGAAGGCCAAAGCTACCCCGACACCCTACACGACTTTGACTTTGAATGGCTGGGCCTGATCGGGCTGACCGACCCCTTGCGCCCCGAAATTCCGCAGGCCATGGCCGACTGCCAATCGGCCGGCATTCAGGTCATTGTGATCACGGGCGACTTCCCGGCCACAGCGCGCGAAATCGCCCGGCAAGCCGGACTGCCCGAGGGTGAAACCCTGACCGGTGATGTCCTGGAAGGCCTGGATGACGCCGCTTTGCGCGAGCGGCTGCGCCACGTCACCGTCTGTGCACGCATCTCGCCGCACCAGAAGCTGCGCATTGTGCAGGCGCTGCAGGCCCAGGGTCAGGTGGTGGCCATGACGGGCGATGGCGTGAACGACGCCCCGGCCCTAAAAGCCTCCCACGTGGGCATCGCCATGGGCGCACGGGGCACCGACGTCGCCCGCGAAGCCGCCGACCTGGTGCTGGTGGACGACAACTTCGCCTCGATCGTTCGGGGCATCCGTTTGGGCCGCCGCATTTTTGGCAACCTGCAAAAGTCGATGCAGTACATCTTTGCGATCCACATCCCGATCGCGGGCATGGCCTTGGTGCCCATGCTGATGGGCTGGCCTGCACTGATGCTGCCCTTGCATGTGGCTTTGCTGGAGCTGGTGATCGACCCGGCCTGCTCGCTGGCCTTCGAGAACGAGCCCGCCCCGGCCAACGTGATGCGTCAAGCACCCCGCGATACCCGCACGGCCCTGTTTGGCGCTCGGATCATCGGCCTGGCCTTGGGACAAGGACTGGCGGTGCTGGCCTGTGTGGCCCTGACGTACGCCATTGCCAAGCTCTGGCCTGGCGCAGGCGAGGCGTTCTGGTCGATGCCATGGACACCTGCGCTGGATGCGATGGCTTTGACTGCGGCTTTGAGCGAAGCGCAAATCCGCGCCATGCTGTTCATCACGCTGATCACCGGCAATGCTGCCTTGATCCTGTCCAACCGTGCAGGCGGTGGTCAGTTCTGGCGCAGCTTGCGCACACCCAACGCCGTGGCCTACGGGGTGATCGCCTTGGCCGGTTTCTTTCTGGTTTTGGCCATCCATTGGCCCTGGCTCTCAGGCCCGCTTCAGTTTGAGCCCCCGCCGCTCTGGCCGTGGCTCACCGCTGTCGCTTCAGGTGCGCTCAGCGGTGTCGGCGTCTCGGTTTTGCACTGGGCCATGAGCGCAAGGCCAAGCCCACCCCAGGGCCGTGGCTGAACCTGAGCGCACAAGCCGCTCAGTTGTGCGCTGGCACGGCAGGCCAGCGCACGACGACGCTCAACCCACCCAAGTCTGGACTGTGCCCCAACGTCACCTGCAAGTGGTAGCGCTGGGCCAAGCGGCGAACAATCGACCACCCCAACCCACTGCCATCCGCGCCATTGCCGGGGACCCGAAAGAAACGGTCCCCCAATCGGTCCAGATCGGCAGGACTCAAACCCGGGCCACTGTCTTCGACACTGAGGCATGGGGTTGGTGATGCTTCCCAACGCACACGGATCTGTGCACCCACCGGGCTGTAGCGCTGGGCATTGTCCACCAGATTGCCCACCAACACCCCCACCAGACCGGGCGGCATGGGCACATGCAAGGAAGCAGGCGCGTCAAGACTCAAGACTTGCTGTTTGGCACGTGCCTGCGGACCCAGGTCCGCCAACAGGGCCTGGGTGTCGGCGACGGCATCGCTGACCACAGCGCCCTGCGCGGCGTCATCGGCATCGAGTCGGGCCAACTGCAAGAGCTGGGTCACCAGCCGTGTGGCACGGTCACACCCCCGCAACACGGCATTCAGGGCCATCTGGCGATCGCTGTCGGAATCGCTTCCACGCGCCACTTGTGCCTGCATGCGAATGGCCGCAATCGGTGTTCGCAACTCATGTGCAGCATCGGCCGTGAAACGGCGCTCGCCATCCATTTGCTGGGCCGTCTGCTCGAACCAACGGTTCAGGGCCATGACCAGCGGCCGCACCTCAGCCGACACCTCTTCACTCAGAGGCTCGCGGGCATCGGCCTGGCGCTGCGAAACCGACTGGCTCAGCTGGCGAAGCGGCGCGAAGGACTTGAAAATCGCCCCCCAGATCAGCAAGGCCAAAACAGGCAAAGCCAGCAGCATGGGGACGATGGCGGACTTCAGGCCCGCTTTCAGGATGTCGTTGCGGGCCGATTGCAACTCGGCCACCATGACCTGAACATCGCGCTCGCGCCCGGGCGTGGCAAAGACACGCCAGGCTTGGTCACCGAGCCGTTGGTCGGAGATGCCGGTTCGGCCCCAAGGTGCCAACGGCGACACAGGGGCCTCGGCCGAGCGAAAGACCAGCTTTTTTTCATGCCAGACCTGAAAAGCGACCCGGGGCTGGTACTTGTGCAGCACCGGTGCGGTGGTGAAGTCGTCGTCGCGCTCATCGCTGGTCTGCACCGCCAGCACCGCTGCGGTTTGCGCCAGATGGGCGTCCAGCAACTCGCTGAGCTCGTGCTCGGTTTTGAGCCATGTCATGACCAGCACCAAAGTCCAGACCAGCCCGGTGACCGCCAACAGGCTGAGCGTCAGCCGCCATTGAAGCGAAGAAGGTCGCCAGACTTTCATGCCTTGACTTGCTGGGGCAGCATGTACCCCACGCCTCGCAGGGTTTCGATCACGTCCGCATGCAGCTTCTTGCGCAGGTTGTAAATGTGAACCTCGACCGTGTTGCTGCTCACCTCGGTGCCCCATTGGTACAGGTGCTGTTCGATCTGTCCACGGGTCAGCACACGGCCCGCGTGCAGCATGAAAATGTGCAGCACCTCGTACTCACGCGAGGACAATTCGACCGCCCGCTCGCCCAGCCACACCTGGCGCGAGGCCGGGTCCAGGCGCAAAGCCCCGGCCTCCAGAATGGGCTCTGCGACGCCGTGGGCACGGCGCACCAGTGCCCGCAGGCGTGCGGCCAGCTCCATCAAATCCACCGGTTTGACCAGGTAGTCATCGGCACCGGCATCCAGCCCGGCGATGCGGTCGGGCACGCCGTCCCGGGCCGTCAAAATCAACACCGGGGTGGTGACTTTTTGGCGGCGCACCGCCGCCAGGCACTGCATGCCATCCTGGCGAGGCAAACCCAGGTCGAGCACGCAGGCTTCGTACACCCCGGCCAACAGCTCACGCTCAGCCGCCACGCCGTCGCGGACCCAGTCCACCCAAAAGCCTTGCTGCTGCAAACCGGCTTTCAGGCCGGAGCCCAGCAACTCGTCATCTTCCGCCAATAAAACGCGCATGTGTCCAGCCTGAATGAGGGTCTGAAAAATCAATCGTCATCGTCATGATCGTCGCTCTGCATCGATTGTGCCTTGCCGGGTGCAGGGTGCAACCAGGCGGCCATGCCCTCGCCCTGTCCCTGAGGTGAGGCCTGCCACTGCCACACCCAGAACGACACAACCGCAGCAAGCAACACAATGGCCCACCACCCCTGGTTGGATCGGATCAAATCGGGCCCGGCGCCTTCCACACGCCCGGTCAACATGGGCGTGGCCAGATTGCGGCGACGCAGCAGACTGAGGACCACCACCCCGGCGATGTACGCCAGCACGGCCGCCAACATGAAGTTGCCGAAAAACTCGTGCACTTCTTCCATCCACTCACCCGTCCACTCTTGGTAGGTGACGTAGCCAGACAACACCACCGGGACAATGGCCAGCAACACCGCCGCAACCGTCAAGGCCATGTACAGGTTTTGCCCCTGACGCCATGAGGCCTGCACGCCACCAAGCCCATTAGCAAGCCCGTGACCAAGCCCCTGCAGCCAGGCACCCAAGCCGCGCAACTTGCCCAGCAGCGCAGACAGTCGCGCATGGCGCGGCCCCAGCAAACCCCAAACCACACGCACCAGCAACAAACCGCCCAGCGTGTAGCCCAGGGTCACGTGCACCAACCTGAAAATTTCGCTCTCGGCCGTGATGTAGGCACCCAAAAAACTCATCGCCAACAAAGCGTGCAGCGTGCGCGTGAACGCATGCACCGTGCGACGGGTTGGCGCGGGCGCCTCAGTGCGGGCAGCGGTACCAGGAGAAGCATGGGTCATCATTTCAAATTCCTTGTGTTCAAAACCCCCTGCCGTTTGCACGGCCGGTTGGGGCCCAGGTCAACGGGGGATTCGCACCTGGTGTTCGTCAAACTGGCCTTGCTCGGCTTGGGTGTGGCAGGCACTGCACTGGGCCGCACTCTGGATGCTGGCGCGTTGCCAGACGGCGGGCGCGATTTCGCGGTGTTTGCGCGCAAACCAGGCAGAGCGCGTGATGCGGTCTTGTGGCGGCTCTTCGCGCACACGCTTGTAGGTGCCAGCATGGGCCAAGAGCCATGCAGACACTTGTTGTACTTGGGCGGGCTCCAGAGAGGCGTCACTGCCGTAATGCCGGTCCAGCCCACCCATGATGCGACGCCACGACGCCGCAGGCAACAAGCCCGGCGGGTAGGCCGTGTGACAGGCGGCACACTCCTGTTTGTAAACAGACGGCACCTGCGCGGGCATCAGTGGTCCATCGGCCATGGCCGGGGCAGCCAGGCCAAGACAGAAAGCGCCCCACCACACACACCCAGCGGCCAATTTGGAAAACGTCAGGCCGCTCATTTCAGACCCACCAGATAGGCCAGCACATCGGCTTTTTCAGCGGGTGTGCATTCACGCGACAAGACGTCCTTGCAATTGCGCTTGAACCACTTGTCGACCTTGGCACTGTCGGTCAAACGTTCGGCATTGAAAGCCGGGGCCAAAGCAGCGATCTTTTTGCCGGTGGCCGCATGCTTGGCTTCGCGGGTCGGTGGCTGCCCATGGCAGGACGCACACGACCATTCGCCGCCATGGCGCTGCTGAAAGAGGCCCTGACCTTTGGCCGCATCGCCCGCTTGCCCTGCGGCTTGCTGCCAGCGCTGCAGTTCCGACTCGGGCGTCGCCGCTAGCGCATGTGCGCCTGAGCCCCAGGTCAAGAAGGCAAGCGCCCAGGCAATCGGGCAGCTCCATTTTTTAAAGTTCAACACGGCATCGACCTTTCATCCCATTGCAAACTCGAGATTAAAGGTCTTACCTGAAGCGACTCTTAAGCCCCACCATGACGGCTACGCTCACAACAGTCGCCGACCAGCATCAGTTACCCAAATAGCGCTTTCGCCAAAAAATCAGGGCCAAACCAACGGCCACAAAAGCCATGAAAACTTCCGTCAAAAACAGGCCATGGCTTGAATGCAAAGCCGGAAAGTTCTCAAAATTCATGCCGAAAAATCCGGTGATCAAATTCAAAGGCAAAAATATGGCGGTCAGCACAGTCAAAGTTCGCATGATCTCGTTGGTGCGGTTGCTTTGGGCATTGAAATGCATTTGCACAGCCGTTTCGGCACTTTGCTCCAAACGCCCCACGTGGTGCACAACTCGCTCAATGTGCTCCAGCACATCCCTGCTTCTGACCTTGAGCAACTCCAGCCCCTCCGGATGGTTGACCTCATCAGCTGACCAGGTGTTCAAGGCCTCGATCCAATCGGTGATGGCCGCTCGCTGATCCTCGCAAACCTCGTCCAAATAATGCAGTGTCAACCGTGCGTTCAGCAAAGCACTCCAATTGTTGAACCGGGTTTTCGGATTGAGTAACTCGCTTTGCCAATGGTCCAGCTGCCGAGTCAACTCTCTGCGCAAACTGAGATAACCATCGACCACGCTGCTGACCATTCGCAGCATCAAGTCGGCAGGGCTGGCCGGTAAACGGGACATCGCCTGTGCAGAGGTCAACAAGGAAGCGCTCAGAAGCTTGGCGGCAAAAACCTGTCGAATGACGCAATCGACCGGATGCACCGAAATCACGACGCGATCAAACACCACAAAAGCCACCGGACTGGTATCGATTCTGCGCAAAATGCTCGGTCCCGCATGGGCATTCTCCCGATGCAATATCTCACCGGGCTTGGACAAGTCTGTTTCTGTTCGGCCCTGCGCCAGCCGACGAAAAACCAGCAAATCGTAATCTGCCGTGAAGTCGTAGTGCGAGGGCAACTGGTTGTTCAGCACGTCCTGCACATGCAAATCGTAAATTTTTGCCTGACACAGTCGCTCCAAAACCTCTTGCACCTGCCCCTGCATGATTTCAAATTCACGCCTGGAAAAAGTCATCCAGACAAAACCCTGTTCCGGCAAAGCCTGTGGCAAGGCATCTGTTTCCTGAATTTGATCCGTGTGGACTGAAAAAATACGCATAACCGTCTCCACTCAAGCCACACACCGTGGCTTTCTTGATGGCTTTTTAATGCATTGTCATGAATGCGTCATGACAAACCCGAAAATCTGCTGCGCTTATGTCATCAAACTTTCATCGAATAAGGGGAAATTCATCATTTGTCTAAATTTATCGGGATGCCATGACCACCAACGCCATCAACGAAGACCAGCTGCGGCAACTGCGTGAAGACCTGCTGGACAGTCTGGACGAGGAACTCGAACTGGAGTTGGATGATCGTTGGGGCGATGTAGACGCCGCCAACGAGGCGACGATGGGTGAGAGAGCCCGTTACTTCCGTGAACTCTTGCACTTGCAGTCGGAGCTGGTGATGTTGCAAGACTGGGTGGTCAAAACCGGGCACCGCATGGTCATCCTGTTTGAAGGGCGGGATGCAGCTGGCAAGGGCGGCGTGATCAAACGCATCACGCAGCGTCTGAACCCTCGCGTGTGCCGCGTTGCAGCCTTGCCTGCGCCCAACGACCGCGAGAAAACACAGTGGTACTTTCAGCGTTATATCTCTCACTTGCCTGCTGCCGGTGAGATCGTGTTGTTTGACCGCAGCTGGTACAACCGTGCCGGCGTCGAAAAAGTCATGGGCTTTTGCACTGAGGAAGAGTACGAAGAATTTTTCCGTTCAGTGCCTGAGTTCGAAAAGATGCTGGTGCGCAGCGGTATCCAGTTGGTCAAGTACTGGTTTTCAATCACCGACGACGAACAGCACGCCCGCTTTTTGGGTCGCATCCATGACCCCCTGAAACAGTGGAAACTCAGCCCCATGGACCTCGAAAGCCGCAGGCGCTGGGAAGACTACACACGCGCCAAGGAAACCATGATCGAGCGCACACACATTCCCGAGGCGCCTTGGTGGGTCGTACAAGCTGTGGACAAGAAAAAGGCGCGGCTCAACTGCATTGATCACTTGCTGAGCCAAGTGCCTTACCATGAAATCGAGCATCCGGAAATCAACTTGCCAGGGCGCGTGCGCAACCCTGACTACATCCGGCATCCGGTACCTGCTGAAATGATCGTTCCAGAAAAATACTGAGACCCGATCACGGTCACCCGCACTTTCAAGATCTTTTCAACAGAGCTTGGCCCATGCGGACGTGTTGGCCGGTGGCGATGCCATCGACCCTTTCAAGGCCGGGCGGCACGAATACCAAAATAGTCGAGCCGTGCTCGAACCAGCCCATTTCCTGGCCCTTGGCATAAGCTGCATCACAAGGCATTTCGTTCGGGCCTTTGTAGCGCAGATTCAGCAACACATCCACCGCATGAAAGCGCATGCTGGCCACCAAAACCGCCGCCACAGGCACGATTAAAAATGGCACGCCGTCATTTGTCTGCATGTGTAAAACAGCACGTTCGTTTTTGCAAAAAAGCTGCTCAACACGCTTGAGCGCCACTGGATTCACGTTCCAGGTGTCGCCAGAGATGTAAGTGACATGCTGAAGCTGCACATCGTGTGGCGCATGAAAGCGGTGGTACATGCTGCTGGTCAGGCGCAAGGTCAGATAAGAGCCGCCCTCTAAGACCGAAGGCCAATGCCGGCAGTACTCAGATGAACCCAACAAGGTTTGGAGCTGGTAAGGAAATCCTTTGGCTTGAAAAACTTGGCCCTGTGAGATCTGCCCACACGCACCCACGATCGCATCACAGGGCGAAGTCATGAACGAGGGATCGGGGTTCACCTCCCGCGCACCGGGCAACAACTCGCGGGTAAAGCAGGCATGCAGGCTGTCAAATTCCTTTTGCTTGGCGTCGCTCAAGTCCAAATCACTGAACAAGCGCCAGACCGCCATGGAGGACTTGACGACCCAAGGGTTGCGTATCTTGCTCCACCACCCCATGAAGTGGGTCAAAGCGATGCGTGGAATGCGGTTGGTGAGCAAAAAATTCAGATCCTCTTGCAACATCCATTTTTGAAACCGTCGGCGAATCTTCATCATGTTGTCACTCAAGTTGAATAAAAAGAAATTCCATTGACACAAGGAAATCGACCGTGAACCTCACTTGGATCAGTTTGGGTGTACTGGCTGCATTGACCCCCGCCTTGCATCAGCGTTTTCAACTTTCCCGCGCCAAGCACCGCTCTTTGGCAGGTCACTCGCGCATGGCCAAGCGTTTGGCACGCTGGCTGCCGGGATACAGTTTCAATGAAAGCGAGTTTTTCGGCTGCGACGGTGCCCCTGCCGGTATACAGGCGCAACGCCGCACTGCTTTCATGGGTTTGGCCGCCACATTGCAAAGCCGCCATCGCCTGAGCATCGAAGCCACGGTCGCAGCGCGCGAAAACATCTCGGACATGCAGTTCATCGCGACCTACCGTGTGCCCTTCCAATTCAGCCCTCTGGTACGCGAACACTTGAAAGTTGGATCGTTTTGGCAATCGGCGCAGGGCGTGCAAGTCACCGATCTGGACGGTCAGGTTTTTTACGACCTCACTGGTTCTTATGGTGTGAACGTGTTTGGCGCCGACTTCTACAAACAGACCATGGCAGAAGGCATGGCGCGCACCCAAGCCCTGGGCCCGGTACTGGGTTCTTACCACCCCGTGGTGGCGAGCAACGCGGAAAAACTCAAAGCCATCTCTGGCCTGGACGAAGTGTCGTTCCACATGTCGGGCACCGAAGCCGTCATGCAAGCCGTGCGCTTGGCGCGATACCACACTCGACGCAAAAACATTGTGCGGTTTTGTGGCGCTTATCACGGCTGGTGGGAGGACGTACAACCGGGTCCCGGCAACCCGATGCCTCCACGCGAAACCTACACGCTGAGCGATATGAGCGAGCGCAGCTTGGCCGTCTTGCGAACACGCAAGGACATCGCCTGTGTGCTGGTCAATCCTTTGCAGGCCCTGCATACCAACGCCAATGCGCCGGGCGACTCGACCCTGGTGGACAGCAGCCGCCGCGCTGCCTATGACCGCGAGGCTTACACCACCTGGCTGAAAGCCTTGCGCCAAGTCTGCACCGAACGCGGTATTGCGCTGATTTTTGACGAGGTCTTTCTGGGCTTTCGTTTGGCCAAAGGCGGTGCGCAGGCCTACTTTGGCGTGCAGGCCGACATGGTGACTTATGGCAAAACGCTGGGTGGTGGTTTTCCGGTGGGGGTAGTGTGCGGGAAAAAAGCGTGGATGAAACGCTTTCATGAAGACAGACCTGCAGACATCTGCTTTGCACGCGGCACGTTCAACGCGCACCCGGTCGTGATGGGTGCGATGTCTGCATTTCTGGATCAACTCGAGAAACCCGAAATCCAAAACCTGTACGAAGGACTGGATGAACGCTGGAATGCGCGAGCGCGACACTTCAACAGCACCATGCAAGCAGAAGGCTTGCCTTTGCAGGCCGCCAACATGTCGAGTGTCTGGACCTTGTTCTACACACAGCCCAGCCGCTACAACTGGATGCTGCAGTACTACCTCAGGCGGCATGGTCTGGCACTCAGTTGGGTGGGAACCGGTCGTTTGATATTCAGTCTCAATTACAGCGATGCCGATTTCGAGGTCGTGTTGCAAAAATTTGTTTTGGCCGCACGAGAAATGCAGATCGATGCTTGGTGGTGGAGCAGCCCAGATCAAACCAACAAATCCATTCGCCGTCGCATCCTCAAGGAAACCCTTTTTGGCCGATGACCACGCCGACCAGATAGTTTTATCTGGTCGGCATGTTAAACACCTACTGCTCTTTTTATGACCGATGGGTGTGCAAATTCTGTTTGGCGAATCGCTCACCACGCAACAATTGCAGGGGAGCCTTGTGGTACAGGTAAATGTCATGAAAAGGGTCGGTCAGAATTTTGGTCATCCAAACGAGGCCTGTCTGAACATCTTGCAAGAAAAACAAATGGGTCGTGCGAAACACAAGAGCCCCAGCGCCCAAGAACAGCCAGGCGTAACCCACAGCCTCCAAAAATTCAGGCAGCGTCTCGTGTTCTGGCAAAACTCCAAACAAGCCCGGGTTCATGAAGATGACCAAGGGCAATAAAGCCCAGACACTCAGCAAGACCACTTTGCGCCGTAAGTTGTACCCGACCTTGATCTCTTCCTTGAAGTCATTCGATGCCTGATTGACATGGTCATAACCCAAAGGCTCAAAGAAAAAATGTCCTGCTTGCCTGGACGTCATGGAAACCATCCAGGCTATCAATGCAGCCACGGGGGGGTCGATGAACAACATCACATACGCCGCGACAAAGGCCAGAGCGCTCAACAAATGCAAGGACTGGTTGATCCTGCAATGGTGGTAATAACGATGGTCGTCCCACCGCTGAACACGCAACGCTTCCAAGAAATTTTTCACGCAGTCACCTCTTCATGAACGAACCATAATCTTCATGGCTTCGTGTGAAAATTCAATGACAACAACTTTTGGAAATGCTGTCCTGTCATCAAGCTGTTAAACGCAACGGTCATGATCGCAGCATGAACGCCTCTCACAACGACCGAATCTTGGTGGAAAACTTTGAACCGGAATCTGCTCCCATGCGAATTGCTGTGGTGACGGAGACATGGCCACCAGAAGTCAACGGTGTTGCACTCACCCTGTCCAAACTGGTTCAACTTCTGAGCCAGAGATCCCACACCATCCAGTTGATCCGGCCAAGGCAAGACAAAAGCGATGCCAGCTCGGATCAGTTCGGTTGGTCGGAAATGTTGATAAAGGGCTTACCGATTCCTCACTATCCCCACCTCAAATTGGGTCTACCAAGTAAAAAAGCACTTGTCAGTTCATGGAGTCAAAAAAGGCCCGATTTGGTCCACATTGCCACAGAAGGCCCATTGGGATGGTCAGCGTTGCAAGCAGCTCGGGTCTTGCGTCTGCCTGTCACCTCCGACTTTCGAACCCACTTTGCCAGTTACAGCAAACACTATGGCGTTGGTTGGCTGAGCAAGCCCATCATGGCCTACCTGCGGAAATTTCATAACCGAACAGCCTGCACCATGGTGCCCACCCATGCCCTTCAAGCAGAGCTTCAGACTTGTGGCTTTGAAAACCTCCGTGTGGTCGCACGTGGCGTTGACACGGAGCTCTTTCACCCAAATCAGCGCAGCGATGCTTTGCGGAAATCCTGGCAAGCTGATGAAGAAACCATTGTTTTGTTGTCTGTCGGTCGACTGGCAGCCGAAAAAAATCTGGATCTGATCGTCACCACCTACCAATCGCTCAAACAAAGCGGCCGTCCTGTCAGACTGGTATTTGCCGGCGATGGACCATATCGCGCAACGCTTGAAACCCGTTGCCCGGATGCTCACTTCATGGGCATGTGCAACCATGCTCAACTGGCTGAACTGTATGCCAGCAGCGATCTTTTCCTCTTCCCCAGCCTGACCGAAACTTTTGGCAACGTCACATTGGAGGCCTTGGCCAGTGGTACACCCGTTTTGGCCTACAACTGCGCGGCTGCATCGGAGCTGATACAGGATGCGCACAACGGCTGGCTGGTTCAAGGGGAAGACCCTCAGCGCTTTGTCCTCAAGGCACTTGAAATCACTCAAAAAGCCAGCACACTTCAGAATGCACGGCACCACACACACGCCAGTATCCGGCAGTGGGACTGGTTGGAAATCACGCGGCAAGTTGAAAATATTTTCCGCTCGACTGTGATGAGCAGCATGAAGCCGTGATCAGATCAGCGTCAACGATCCAAAGACTGATTGAAGAAAAGACTTCTATGCCCATTTAAGAAGCCACGGTTTCGCAGAGGCGAGCAAGGGCACCATCAGCAACAGCATCACCAACCAAAAGGGCACTTGCCAGGCCAACAAGATGCTGTAAAAGCCCAGCATGACCAACACACTCAGATTTTCGTTGAATCCCTGCACCGCGACGGAGCGACCTGACGTCAGAATTCTTTGTCCGCGGTGCTGGAGCAGCGCATTCATCGGCACCAAGAGCATGCCGCCAGCACACCCCGCAAGGATCAACAGAGGCACAGCCACCCACATCGAAGTGGTCATCGCCATGCAGGGCAGCAAGACCGCCAGCACCACGGCCCACGGCAGAGCGCCTCGGGCATTGAATATCTGGTAGGCCCGGGCAGACAAAACAGCCCCCGATATCACCCCGACAGCAACCAGTGCTTGCAAATAAGCCCCTTGTTCCAAACTCAGGCCTGCTGCAGACTGCGCCCACACCAAGACAGCAAACTGCAGCACAGCACCCACACCCCAGCAAAGCGACGTCACGTACAAGGAAAAACCTCCCAAGGGGTCTGACCACAATCGGCGGTTATTTTTCCAGAAGGCAGCCCACCAAACGGCCCTCCAAGTCAAGGGGGTCCTCCTGTTGTGGACATCCATCGACTTCAACCCCAAGTTCAACAACGTGGAAACGAGGTAGATGAGACACACCGCAGCAAAGGCTGGCCACATCTGCGTCTTGACCCACCAAGGATCCGACGCTTTGACTGAAACCCCACTGACAAAATCGTCGTGGCGCCACCCAGTCAACCACCCACCCAAGGCTACACCCAGCAACACCGACAGCACCACGGAAACTTCCAACCATGCATTGGCCTTCACCAGCAAGGAGGGTCGCACCGATTCCGTGACCAAAGCATATTTGGCGGGTGCGTAAACGGCCGCAGCCATACCAGCCAATGCAAAACCTAGAAAGGGGTGGAGGCCGCACAAGAGCAACAGAACGCCTGACAGTTTCAAGATGTTCATGGAGGCCATCAAGCGACCTTTTGGGAATGCGTCTGCAATCGGGCCCACGAATCCTGCCAAAACGACATAACTCAACGTGAAGAAAAACTTCAACAGCGGGGACCACCAACCTGGATGGGCTTGCTCGTGCAAAAAATGAATGCCCAAAATCATCAGGGCGTTGTCTGCCAGACCACTGGCAAACTGTGCAAACACCAGCAGATAAAAGCCCTTAGGCATTGACCCGCATGTCTGGCGTTGATGTATGTGAATCTTGAAGATCGGGCGGAGACGACGGTACGGCATCAAACGACAAAAGTTGCACCAAATCGTTGCGACGCCCAACGCCCTGGTAAGCGATGCCCATTTCACTCAATGCCTCTGGGTTGTACAAATTACGGCCATCCAGAATGAAGGGTCTGCGCATCAGGTCTTTCATGACCTCAAAGTCGGGATTGTGAAATATTTTCCACTCCGTCAAAACCATCAAAGCATCTGCACCTTGGAGGGCTTGCATGTCTTCCGAAGCCAGCTCAAACCGGTCAAGCCAGTCAAGATGGTCCGCGCAATCGATTCGCAACGCACGAAGTGCCTCATCACCCGCCACCGGATCGTAAGCGCTGACACGCGCGCCGCGCATCAGCAGATCACGTATCACCACACGACTGGTTGCCTCGCGCATGTCGTCGGTATTGGGTTTGAAAGACAAGCCCCAAACCGCGATTTTTCTTCCTGTCAAATCGGGGCCCATGCGTTGCATCAATCGATCGACCAGCAACAATTTTTGCTGCGCATTGACTTGCTCTGTCGCACTGACCAATTTCATGGACTGCCCATGCGCTTTGGCTGTACTCACCAAAGCCTGGGTGTCTTTGGGAAAGCAACTTCCACCATAGCCGCAACCGGCATACAAAAAACTGTGGCCAATGCGACTGTCTGCGCCAATGCCCCGGCGAACATGGTCGATGTCAGCACCCAAAACATCGGCCAAATTGGCCATCTCATTCATGAATGAAATGCGAGTAGCCAGCATGGCATTGGCTGCATATTTGGTCAACTCGGCACTGCGCACATCCATCCAGACTGTCCGAGAATGATGTCGATTGAAACTGGCGTACAGGTCACCCATCATGCGCTGGCTCTTGATCTGGTTCACACCATCGTCCACACCGACCACGATGCGGTCAGGTCGCATGAAATCATCAATCGCCGCGCCTTCCTTCAAGAACTCAGGGTTGGACACCACGTCAAACATATCCAGAGACATGCCGCGATGTGACAACTCATGGGAAATGGCAGAACGAACACGGTCAGCTGTTCCTACGGGCACAGTCGATTTGTTCACCACCAGCTTGAAGCTCTTGAGATGACGCCCAATCAAGGAAGCCACAGACAGCACATGACCCAAATCTGCAGAGCCATCCTCTGAAGGTGGCGTTCCCACAGCGATGAAAATGATGTCGCCATGTTCGATGGCTTCACAGGCATCGCTCGTGAAGCGAATGCGACCATCGGCGCGGTTTCTGTGCAGAACTTCTTTCAGTCCTGGCTCATAAATGGGCACTTCGCCCTCTTGCAAGGCGCGGATTTTCTGCTCGTCCTTGTCAAGACAAACCACTTTGAAACCCAAGTCAGACAGGCATGCCCCTGTGACCAACCCGACATACCCCGAACCCATGACTGTGATGCGCATCGCTCAACCTCCAATGGGTTGATGATTCACCGCACAAATGAAGAGTTGACGTCAATTTGAAGAAATTCAAATGACAAACTCGGCTCAGACGAAACGGTTCAGTCCGTCAGTGGCACCACACGGCTGGCCGGGAAGAACAGCATGAAGGTCGAGCCTTTGCCGACCTGGCTTTCGATGCGCAACTCACCACCATGGCGCTGCACCACATGCTTGGCAATGGCCAAGCCTAAACCTGTGCCACCCGTCTCGCGTGAGCGGCTGCGGTCGACCCTGTAAAAGCGCTCAGAAAGTCGCGGCAAATGTTCGGGGGCAATGCCCGGACCGGTATCGGTCACGGAGAATGTCGCGCCCTCGGGGGTCCTGATCCAGGATGCATGGACCGTGCCGCCCGCAGGGGTGTAGCGCACGGCATTGCTGACCAAATTCGAGATCGCACTGAACAACTCGGAGCGCACACCCAGCAAGGCCCAATCCGCCTGGGTGTCAAAATTCAGCACATGGACGGGACCACGCTCGTCCCCCTCTTGACCCGAGAGAACCGCCGACAAAGCCGCCGCATCGGCGGCAACTTGCGTCATCAACTCTGGCAAAGGCACCTGCTCGTGGTTACCTGGCGGCGAGCTGCCTTCCAGTTGTGACAGGGTCAACAAATCCGCCACCAGGCTTTGCATGCGCGCGGCCTGCACCGACATCAGATGCAAGTAATTCAGGCGCTCTTGCTCATTCAGAGGAATGGTTTGCAGCGTTTCCACAAATCCACTCAACACGGTCAAGGGCGTGCGAATTTCGTGCGACACATTGGCCACAAAATCGCGGCGCATGGCATCGGCCAAGGTCACCGAGGTGATGTCCCGACTGAGCAACAAAAGCTGCGCCTCACCATAGGCATGCAGCTGAACTGAGAGCTTCGGTGCTTGAATCAGCGAGTTGGACCGACCATCGATGATGACTTCTGCATCGTGCTGGCCTTGCGCAAAATACTTGGAAAAGACCGGATCACGCAACAGATGAACAATGTGCTGTTTGACATCGCGCTTGGGGTCCAGTCCAAGGTGGTTGCTGGCCGTGGCATTGCACCATTCAATGCGGCCCTCGGCGTCAAGCAAGGTCACGCCGTTGGGAGAAGCCTGAATGGCCTGGAGAAAATACTGCAGGCGCTGTTCGCTGGTGAGCAACAGTTTGTCGTTCTGACGCAATTGACGCTGGATGCGCTGCGCGATTTCGGCCCACACGCCTTTCCAGGGCAATTCAGTGCGCCAATCGGGCTGCGACAGCCACAACTCCAGACGCCGGATTTTCCAAATTTGTCGAAGAAGAATCCACATCAACAAGGCGCATGCCGCGAGTGCCGCCCAAAGCGGCCCGCCCCAGAACCAGGCAGGCGCTACCGCAAGCAGCACCAGCATCAGGATTTCAAGAACAGGAAACCACATCGCTCACGCTGCAGGTGCAGCAGTCAAGCGGTAGCCTGCGCCCCGCACGGTTTCAATCATGGCGCCCGCATCGCCCAGCGATTCGCGCAGACGCTTGACATGCACATCCACGGTGCGCTCTTCAATGTAGACATGATCGCCCCAGACCTTGTCGAGCAGCATGCCTCGGGTGTGTACCCGCTCTGGGTGCCGCATCATGTATTGCAGCAATTTGAACTCCGTCGGCCCGACCTTCAGAGGCTTGTCCTGCCAGCTCACCCGGTAGGTGTCGGCATCGAGTTGCAGATCGCCGATCTTCACGGCACCGCCTGCAGACTCGGGCACACGTCGGCGCAAGACCGCACGGATGCGCGCCAGCAATTCACGCGGCGAAAACGGCTTGACGATGTAATCGTCCGCACCTGCGTCCAGACCGGCCACGCGATCGGCCTCGTCACCACGGGCTGTGAGCATGAGGATGGGCACGGTCTTGGTTCGTGCAGAGGCTCTCCAGCGGCGCGCCAGGGTCAGGCCGCTTTCGCCTGGCAGCATCCAATCGAGCAAGATGACATCCGGCAGGATCTCGTCAAGCTCACGTTGCGCCGATTCCGCGTCCATCGCCCAGACTGGCTGGAAACCGTTGTGCCGCAAATTCACCGAAATCAATTCGGCAATCGGCGCTTCATCTTCAACGATCAGAATTCTCGGCAAGCTTCTCATTGGACCGCTTTTTCGATGTCCGTCAGGGCCGTGTGGCGCACGTCGGCACCCTTGACCACGTAGATCACAAACTCGGCGATGTTTTTGGCATGGTCACCGATGCGCTCAATGGCCTTGGCCACAAACAGCAAGTCCAGGCTGGCCGAAATGGTGCGCGGGTCTTCCATCATGTAGGTGACGAGCTTGCGCACAAAACCGTTGAACTCGGCATCGATCAGGTCGTCCTCTTTCAGGATGACCAAAGCCGTGTTCACGTCCAAGCGTGCAAACGCATCCAGGGCCTTGCGCAAAAGCCCGGAGGCCAGGTCGGACGCCACACGCAATTCCGACGATGGCAAATTGCGCGGGCTGCCCTGCTCCAGAATCAGTTTGACCATGCGGGCAATGCGCTCGGCCTCATCGCCAGCACGCTCCAGATTGGCCGTGATTTTGGAGATTGCCATCAGCAAGCGCAAATCGCGTGCCGTAGGCTGGCGACGGGCAATGATGGAAGCCAGTTCGGCGTCGATCTCGACCTCTAAGCTGTTGACTTGTTTTTCGGTGGCAATGACCTGGTTGGCCACTTCCAGACTGAACTGGGCCAAGGCATAGACCGCGTGGCGGGTCTGCGACTCCACCAGGCCACCCAGCTCCAGAACGCGGGAAGAGACGCTGGTCAGGTCCGCATCGAACTGACTTGAAATGTGTTTTTCCATGGTGTGCTCCTGATCAGCCGAAACGGCCAGTGATGTAGTCTTCGGTCTCTTGGCGGGCGGGTTTCATGAAGATCTGTTCGGTCTGCCCGAACTCGACCAACTCGCCCAGGTACATGTAAGCCGTGAAGTCGGACACACGGGCAGCTTGCTGCATGTTGTGCGTGACGATGGCCACGGTGTAGTCCTTCTTCAACTCGCTGACCAGCTCTTCGACCTTGGCGGTCGAAATCGGATCGAGCGCCGACGTGGGCTCGTCCAGCAAGATGACCTTGGGCTTGACCGCCACGGTGCGTGCGATGCACAGACGCTGCTGCTGGCCACCGGACAGCGACAAACCGCTTTGGCCCAGCTTGTCTTTGACTTCGTTCCAGATGGCGGCCTTGGTCAAGGCCGACTCAACGCGCTCGTCCATGTCGGAGCGACTCAGGTTTTCGTACAAACGCACACCAAATGCGATGTTGTCGTAAATCGACATTGGGAAAGGTGTAGGCTTTTGGAACACCATGCCAATTTGGGCGCGCAGCAGGTTCAGGTCTTGGCTTTTGTCCAGGATGTTCTGGCCATAAAACTTGATTTCACCTTCAGCACGTTGGCCAGGGTACAGGCTGTACATGCGGTTGAGGGTGCGCAGTAAAGTTGATTTGCCGCAACCCGAAGGACCAATGAATGCCGTCACGCGGTGCTCAGCGATGTCAAGGTTGACATTTTTCAGCCCTTTGAATTTGCCGTAATAAAAGTCCAGATTACGCACTTCAATGGCGTTTTGGGTGGGTGTCTTGTCAGGCATGTGGATTCCTGTGAATACAAATTAAATAAAGGGGGGTGTTCAGGCCAGTGGGCATCAAGCCGACTGTTTGTCCCTGAAAAACACGCGGGCCAAAATATTGAGCACCAACACAGCCAAGGTGACCAACAAGGCACCCGCCCAAGCCAGACGAATCCAGTTCTCATAGGGGCTCATGGCGAACTGGAAAATCACCACCGGCAAGTTGGCCATAGGTTTGCTCATGTCTGCATTGAAGAACTGGTTGTTCAGAGCAGTGAACAGCAATGGTGCTGTCTCACCGCTGATGCGGGCCACCGCCAGCAACAGGCCGGTGATCACACCGCTCTTGGCTGCTCGCAGGGTGACCGACAACGAGACTTTCCAACGCGGTGCGCCGAGCGCAAACGCGGCTTCGCGCAAACTGCCGGGCACCAAGCGCAACATGTTTTCAGTGGTGCGCATAATTACCGGCACTGCGATCAGGGCCAGCGCCAAGCTACCTGCATAGCCCGAAAATGTGCCCAAAGTCGCCACAGCGATCGCGTAGACAAACAGGCCGATCACGATGGATGGGGCCGACAGCATGATGTCGGTAACAAAACGGGTGAGCTCGGCGGTTTTGCTCTGGTCGCCGTATTCGGTCAAATAAATACCCGCCAAGATGCCCACGGGCGTGGCCACCAACACGGTGAGCCCCACCATCAGCAAGCTGCCCAGGATGGCATTGCGCAAGCCTCCGCCTTCAGTACCCGGGGCTGGCGTGTCTTGGGTCAACAGGTTCAAGTCGAGTGCTGCAAATCCGTTGGAGAAAAGCACCACCAAAATCCATAGCAAAACCGTCAAGCCCATACCCATGGCGATCATGGAAGTGACCATACCCCAGGCATTGGCCAATCGGCGGCGGCGGTACAAACCTTGATTCATGTTTACTGCCATATCAGAACCCCTTGGCTTTTTCAGCCCGGTTGATCATGATCTTGGCAGCAGCCAACACCACGAAAGTGATCACAAACAGCAAGAAGCCAAGTGCGAACAAGGAAGAAATGTGGAAGTCGTCGGCCTCGCCAAACTCGTTGGCCAAGGTAGATGCAATCGACGTGCCGGGAGAAAACAGCGAGGTGGGCATGCGGTTGGCATTGCCAATCACAAAAGTCACTGCCATGGTCTCACCCAAGGCGCGACCCAAGCCCAGCATGATGCCTCCAATCACCCCTTTTTGGGTATAAGGCAGCACAATTTTGCGTACGACTTCCCAAGTGGTGCAACCCAGGCCATACGCCGACTCTCGCAAAATGGGGGGCGTAATTTCAAACACGTCGCGCATCACTGCAGCCACAAAAGGCAACACCATGAAGGCCAGCACAATGCCAGCCGCCAAAATGCCCATGCCGTTGGTGGCACCACCAAACAAGAAACCGATCAAAGGCATGCCGCCCAGCACATCGCGCAATGGCACCTGGATGTAATCGGCAAACAAGGGCGCAAAGACAAAAAGACCAAACATGCCGTAAATGATGGACGGCACCGCTGCCAACAACTCAATGGCCGTACCCAACGGACGACGCAACCACACGGGACAGGTTTCGGTCAGGAAAACCGCAATGCCAAATGCAAGGGGCACAGCCACCAGCATGGCAATGCCCGCGCTGGCCAAGGTGCCGACGATCGCAATCGCAGCACCAAATTCTTCGTTGATGATGTCCCACTCGACATACCAAATGAAACGGGCACCAAACTTGGCAAACGTCGGCCAGGCGTTGATGAACAAGGACACGATGATTCCGGCCAAAGCCACCAGAACCAACAGAGAAAACAGTTGTGTCAGTCGGTGAAACAGTACGTCTTGCAGACGTTGTCGCTTGACCACGGCCAACATGTGGCTGGTGCTGTCGACATTGGAAAGGGGGGTTTGCATGTCTTGACCCATCAAACAAAAAACAACTAACTCAACAAAAATCCGTCGGTCGCGCAGTGACAACCGACGGACAGCAGGTCATGACCTGTGTGCTTGCAGATTACTTCTGAATCTGTGACCAGACTTTGGAACGGATCTGATCAGTCAAGCTGTCAGGCAATGGCACGTAATCGAGGTCAGCTGCCATTTTTTTGCCGTTCTTGAAAGCGTAATCAAAGAACTTCAGGGCTTCAGCAGAAGCAGCTTTGTCAGCGGGGTTTTTGTACATCAAGATGAAAGAAGCCGTGCTGACGGGCCAGCTGTTGGCGCCCTTGGCATTGACCATCGAGATACCCATGCCAGGCACGCTGAACCAGTCGGCGCTGGCAGCAGCTGCCGCGAAGGTGGTGTCGTCAGGGCTGACGTACTTGCCGTCGGCATTCTGGATTTGCATAAAGTTCATGTTGTTCTTTTTAACGTAGGCGTATTCCACGTAACCCAAAGAACCCTTGACGCGGTTCACGTTGGCAGCGACGCCTTCGTTGCCCTTACCACCCACAGAGGTGGGTGCTGGCCACTTGACGGCAGCGCCTTTGCCAACAGTGTCAGCCCACTCTTTGCTGACTGCGCTCAGGTAATCGGTCCAGTTGAAGGTGGTGCCGGAACCGTCGGCACGGTGCACGATGGTGATGGTTTCATTGGGCAATTTCTTGCCTGGGTTCAAAGCAGCGAACTTGGGGTCGTTCCACTTGCTGATCTTGCCCATGAACATTTCAGCCATCACGGGGCCTGTCACGCGCAATTCACCGGGCTTGAAACCGTCCAGGTTGATCACGGGCACAGTGCCGCCGATGATGGCGGGAAACTGAACCATGCCATCCTTGTCAAGCTCTTCACCTTTGACAGGTGCATCGGTCGCACCGAAAGTGACGGTTTTGGCGCGAATCTGCTTGATGCCGCCGGAAGAACCGATGGACTGGTAGTTCATACCGGTACCGGTAGCCGCTTTATAGCCTTCAGCCCACTTTGCATAAATGGGAAATGGAAAGGTAGCGCCTGCGCCGGTGATATCGGCAGCAAAGCTGGCCGCTGCAACAGCGCTCAGGCCAATCGCAACCACAAATGATTTCAATTTCAACATGTCAACTCCTGGTTCAGGGTGATAAAAATTCTGGTTTCAAAAAGGTGCTCAAGAACGTTTCCTGAGCCCTTGTTTGGACTTTATCCATCAATTGTGACAACTGCGTGTCAATTCACCACTTGTTTTGGTGACGCGCCGCGTGTCAATGCAGCAAAGACTGGCCCCGATCAATCGGGGAACGGGCTTGAACGCTGGGATTTGAGGTTTTTTTGCAATTAAAAGTACCTAAATTTTGCGTTTTCCTTCTGATTTCAACCTTTGGGCCTGTTCACCGCCATCGCTGCGGTATGGCGCTCTTGGGGGGTCATGCAGCGCCTGAATTGAAAAGGCCACGCGCGGTGGCGTGGCCTTGGACTCACCCGACAAGCGGGCAAAGGTGATTTCCGCGAGGCATCACAAGCCGATCACGCCACCATCCTTGCGCGTGATGACGATGGTGGCCGAACGGGGTCGACCGGCCACGCCATAACCCTGGTTGCCTGGCCAGACGCTCTGAGGGGCTGAGCCTGAGGACAGGGGCTTGGACAATTCGCCGGGGTGCTGGATGTTGACAAACAAGGTACGGCCATCTGGCGTTTCGGTGATGCCTGTCACTTCAGCGCCTGGAGGTGCCACCAGGAATCGGCGAAGTTTGGCCTCGCCCAATGCGGCACCCAAGAAGGTCTCTTGCGTGCCTGTCTGCTCAGCGCCCCCCACCACCATCTTGTTTTTCACGGTGACTTTGCCACCGTCGCCCACCTGGCCCGGAATGGCGGCCAGCATCATGCAGTTGGTTTCGTCGGTGAAGGCCCCATCGTCGGTCTGGATCCAGCAGATGCCGGTGGCCTTGCTGAACCACAGGCCGTCGGGCGAAGAGAACGAATTCTTGGCGGTCAGGCCCGACAGGTTGGCGTCACCGGAGTCTTCCTCAGCACCGAACAAGAAGATATCCCAGGAAAAGTTTTTGGCCGTAGCTTGATGACCTGACTCTTTGAAACGGATGATGTGACCGTGCGGATTACCCATGCCTTTTTTTCCATCCAGATCCATGTAGGCACGGGGGTTGGCTGCATCGGTTTTGCCAGGCGTGCGGTTGGCGGCGCTGTTGTTGGTGAGCGCAAAGTACACCTCACCATTGCGGTGGTTGACGGCGCCCCACTCCGGACGGTCCATCTTGGTCGCACCCACGGCATCGGCGGCATGTCGGGCATTCACCAGCACATCCCCCTGATTAGCGAATGGGTAGGTGCTGTACTTGGCAATGCGCGGGTCTGCGATGGTCAGCTCCAGCCATTCGCCCTGGCCCGAAGCATCAAAGCGGGCCGCATAGAGCTTGCCCTCGCTCAGGTACTTGTCGCCGGCCACCAATCCACCACCCACGTCGCGGGGGTCCCACACGGCGGTGCTCACAAATTTATAGATGTATTCGTTGCGTGCATCGCAGCCCATGTAGAACGCCAGAGGCTGACCCGCCACAGGCAGGCTACACACCGCAGCTTCGTGCGCAAACCGGCCCATGGCCACGCGCTTTGCCGGTGTGGAGTTGGGAGCCAGGGGGTCGATCTCCACGTTGAAACCAAAGGTGTTGGCTTCGTTGCGGAAATCCTTTTCGGCATTCGCTCCCACGGCCGCGAGGTTCCAGCGGGCAAAGCGGTCATCGGTGGACGACACTGTGTGCCAGCCCTGGCTGACAGAATTGGTCGAACCGGCAGCAGGCGCGGCAGCGGCAACACCATAGCGCTTGCGCGAGGCCAGCTCTTTCGCTGTCAAGGCTAAGCCTTCGCCGGTGGTCTGGAAGTAATAGGCCCAATTTTCTTCGCAGCCCAAATACGTGCCCCACGGCGTTTTGCCATGGCCGCAGTTGTTGAGTGTGCCGCGAGCCATGGCCCCGGCCGTGTCCCAGCGGGTCACCATCAGACTGCGAATCTGCTCGATCGAAGCGCGGGGGCCGCTGATACGCACAGGCGTTTGTGCGGTGATACGGCGGTTCAGGGGCGAATCTAGCTTGATTCGCCAGCCTTGCGGCGTTTTCACGATCTCGACCACAGAGACGCCGTGGTGGTTGATTTCCTTGAGCACTTCCAACTCAGGGCGGACGCCCAAATCCCAGTCGCCAAATTGGGTAAATTTCTTGCCGCTGACCTTGTTGGAAGTTTGGCCATTGGGGTGCATGAAGTGCGCATCGGCCGAGCTTTCGTGGTTCACGCACAGCACGGCGCGGCCCGTGTCCTTCTCGGAATAGCGGCCATTGGCGTCGATGTAATAAATGTCCATGCCATCGTGGTGATCGCCAATGCGGCGCGACCAGTCGTCCGACTCAAGGCCGCGGTTGGAATAGGCCGCCAAGGCCGAATCGAGCGCATCGCCTGTAGCGTGCAGCACGCTGTATTGGTAGCCGGGCGGCAAGATCACGTTGTCGAGCAGGCTTTTTTCCACCGCAGCAAAGCCCAAGGCTTTGGGCGCAGCAGGCGCGCCTGTGGTCAAGCTGGCACAGCCGGGCAGCATGGCCAGACCCGCCAGACCCAAACCACCGCGCAACAAACCCCGACGTGCGGGATTTTGCAAGGACTGGCTCAGGACATCTTGAAAGTGGGGGTTGTCAGAGGTGTTGCAAATCGGGTCAAGATCGTGGTGAGACATGTGAAGCTCCAGGGGAAAAGAGCCATTGGAGGGCTTTCACGTGACATTTTGATGGCGAAAATCTGAAGTTTGAATGACAGATCCTCGGCCGACTGCCTCTGAAATCTTGTCATGAATGCGTCACAAATGCATGGCACAGTGACGAACATTACATTTCCAGAAGCATTGAAAGATAACCCATGAAAATCGGTATCAACGGTATGGGCCGCATTGGCCGCTTGGCCTTGCGTGCAGCCATGGGCGCTGCCGAGCGCCCGTCTGACGACCCCCGCGCAGGCAACCGCCTGGAGGTGGTGCATGTCAACGAACTCAAAGGCGGTGCAGCGGCCACGGCGCATTTGCTCGCGTTTGACAGCGTTCAGGGCAAGTGGCGCGAGCGCATCGAGTCTGTTGGCGAAAGCCAAATCCGCATTGGCGATCGCACCCTGGGCTTCTCGTCGCACGCCAACCCGGCCGACATCCCTTGGGGCGACATGGGCGTGGACCTGGTGCTGGAATGCACGGGCAAGTTCCTCACCCCCGAAACGATTCAGGGCCACCTGGACCGGGGTGCCAAGCGCGTGATCGTGGCCGCGCCTGTCAAGGTGGGCGATGTGCTGAACATCGTGGTCGGCATCAACCACACGCTCTACAACCCGGCCAAAGACCGCATCGTCACGGCCGCATCGTGCACCACCAATTGCCTGGCCCCGGTCGTCAAAGTCGTGCACGAAGCCATTGGCATTCGGCACGGTCAGATCACCACCATCCACGACCCGACCAACACCAATCTGGTGGTGGACGCGCCGCACAAAGACCTGCGCCGCGCCCGCAGCGCCATGATGAGCCTGGCCCCCACCACCACGGGCAGCGCCACCGCCATTGCCTTGATCTACCCCGAACTCAAAGGCAAGCTCAACGGCCACGCCGTGCGTGCTCCGGTGCTCAACGCCTCGCTGACCGACTGCGTGTTCGAGATGAAGCGCGAAACCAGCGCCGAAGAAGTCAACGCCTTGTTTGCCGCTGCGGCCCAAGGCCCGCTGGCAGGCATTTTGGGATACGAGGAGCGGCCCTTGGTCAGCGTGGACTACGCCCGCGACACACGCAGCGCCATCGTGGACGCACTGTCCACCTTGGTGACCGACGGCACACTGCTCAAGGTCTACGCCTGGTACGACAACGAAATGGGCTACGCCTGCCGCATGATCGATTTGGCCTGCCACATGCAAGAAGTCGGCATCTGAGATGAACGCGGCTGAGCGCAACGACGGCGGTATCACCGCCGCAGAACGTCAATACGGCATCGTGACCGCCGCCTATTGGGGCTTCACCCTGACCGACGGCGCGTTGCGCATGTTGGTGCTGCTGCACTTTTACAAGCTGGGTTACTCCCCTTTCACGCTGGCCTTTTTGTTCTTGCTCTACGAAGGCGCGGGTGTGCTGGCCAACCTGATCGGCGGCTGGCTGGCCACACGTTTTGGCATCGCCCGCATGCTCACCGTGGGCCTGGTCACGCAGATCATCGGCTTTGGTTTGCTCTCGGCCTTGCAGCCCGAGTGGACAGCAACCATGTCGGTGGCATGGGTGGTGCTGGCGCAAGGCGTGTGTGGCGTGGCCAAAGACCTGACCAAAACCGCCAGCAAATCGGCCATCAAGATCACGCAGGCGCAAGCCAAAGACCAAGGCAACGGCCAACTCTTCAAGTGGGTGGCCTGGTTCACGGGCAGCAAAAACGCCATGAAAGGCTTTGGCTTCTTTTTGGGTGGTTTGCTGCTGGAGACACTGGGTTTTCAGGGCTCGCTGTGGGCCATGTCGGGCCTTCTTGCCTTGGTGCTGATCGGGGTGGTGACGAGCTTGCCACCCATGATGGGCAAGAGCAAGCCTTCGGGCTCGGCCAAAGAGTTGTTCGCCAAAAACGCAGGCATCAACGCACTGGCCGCCGCCCGCGTGGCCTTGTTTGGTGCGCGCGATGTCTGGTTTGTGGTGGGTGTGCCGGTTTTTTTGTACTCGGTGGGCTGGACCTTCACCATGGTGGGCGGCTTTTTGGCCGCGTGGACCATTGGCTATGGCCTGGTTCAAGCACTGGCCCCGCAGCTGGTGCGCCGCAGCGCCGACGGCCTGAGCCGCGAAGTGCCTGCAGCCCGCTGGTGGTCGGCGGTGCTCACGCTCATTCCGTTGGGCATCGCCGCTGCGCTTTGGCTGCAAGCACCGCAACTGCAATGGTGGGTGGTCGGTGGCCTGAGCCTGTTCGGCTTTGCCTTTGCCATCAACTCGTCGGTGCACAGTTATTTGGTGCTGGCCTATGCAGGCTCTGAAAAAGCGGCCGAAGACGTGGGCTTTTACTACGCCGCCAACGCGCTGGGCCGCTTCATGGGCACGCTGCTGTCAGGCCTGCTGTACCAATGGGGCGGGCTGCTGTATGCCCTCTTGGGATCGGCGCTGATGCTGCTGCTGTGCTGGCTGACCACACTGCGCCTGCCCTTGGGCTTGCTTGAGCACACCCCCCCTTCAGAAAAGACAGGCACCCCATGACCACCGACACCGTTTTGAACGCCATGGACGAAGACCTCGCCGTCAAGGCACTGGCGGCTTTGGCGCAAACCTCGCGTTTGCGCGTGTTCCGCGCCATCGTGGGCGCAGGCCCTGAAGGCATGCAGCCGGGCCAGTTGTCGCAAGCGCTGGCGGTGCCTGCCAACACGCTGTCCTTTCACCTCAAGGAACTGCACCATGCGGGCCTGGTGAGCGTGCAACGCGAAGGCCGGTTCATGCGTTACCGCGCTGACATGCCGGCCATGCAAAGCCTGGTCGGTTTTTTGACCGACCACTGCTGCCAAGGTGTGCCCTGTGTCGACATACCCACCGTGGCGTGTGACACCGCATGCTGCTGACCGCCTCCCCTGACTCATGGACGCTCACATGAAAAAACACAACATCCTTTTCATTTGCACTGGCAACTCCGCACGCAGCATCATGGCCGAAGCCATCATGAACCACCTGGGGCCGCACCGTTTTGTGGCCTACAGCGCGGGGAGCCAACCCGCTGGCACCGTGAAGGAAGAAGCCCTGCGCTGCCTGACGCGGCACCAGCTGAACACCCAAGGGCTGCGCAGCAAAAGCTGGTCTGAATTTGCCACGGCCGATGCCCCGGTCATGGACTTCGTCATCACCGTTTGCGACAACGCTGCCGGCGAAGTCTGCCCGGTCTGGCCTGGCCAGCCGATGAGTGCGCACTGGGGCGTGGAAGACCCTTCGCACGCCAGCGGCAGTGAAGCCGACAAAGACAAGGCATTCTGGGAGGCGTTCATCAAATTGCACCGCCGGATATCGATTTTGCTCAGCCTGCCCATCGACAAGCTGGACCGTTTGTCGCTGAAAAAAGAACTGGATCAGATCGGCCAGTCCTGAAGCTCTCCCCGCGCCCTGGCAAGGGACACCCTCCACACAAGAACTGAACAACATGGGTATTTTTGAACGTTTTCTGTCGATCTGGGTTGCCTTGGGCATCCTCACTGGGGTGGGTTTGGGCCTGATCGCTCCCGGGATTTTTCAGTTCGTGGCCAGCCTGGAATGGGCGCATGTCAACCTGGTGGTGGCGCTGTGCATCTGGGTCATGATTTTCCCGATGATGGTGCAGATCGACTGGAGTGCCGTGAAAGACGTGGGGAAAAAACCGCAGGGCCTGCTGCTGACCCTGGTGGTCAATTGGCTCATCAAGCCTTTCACCATGGCCGCTTTGGGCGTGCTGTTTTTCAAATACCTGTTTGCCCCCTGGGTCGATCCCCAATCGGCCAATGACTACATTGCGGGCATGATTTTGCTGGGCGTGGCCCCTTGCACGGCCATGGTGTTCGTGTGGAGCCAGCTGGTCAAGGGCGACGCCAATTACACGCTCGTTCAGGTGTCGGTGAACGACCTGGTGATGGTGGTGGCCTTTGCCCCCATCGCCGCTTTTTTGCTGGGTGTGACCGATGTCACCGTGCCCTGGGAAACGCTGCTGCTCTCCACCGTCTTGTATGTGGTCTTGCCACTGGCCGCAGGCATGGCGTGCCGCCAGAGGTGGCTGACCCAAGGCAGCGAGCAGCTGCAGCGCCGTGTTGCGCAACTCAAACCACTGTCGGTCAGTGGCTTGATCGCCACCGTGGTGCTGTTGTTCGGTTTTCAAGCTCATACGATCATCGAGCAACCACTCGTCATTGCCCTGATTGCGGTGCCCCTGGTGTTACAGACCTATGGTATTTTTTTCATCGCCTGGTGGGGCGCACGCTGGCTCAAGCTGCCGCACAACGTGGCAGGACCGGCCTGCCTGATTGGCACTTCCAATTTTTTTGAACTCGCTGTGGCGGTCGCCATCTCGCTGTTTGGCCTGCAATCGGGCGCAGCCTTGGCCACGGTGGTGGGCGTGTTGGTCGAGGTGCCGGTGATGTTGACACTGGTTGCACTGGTCAACGCGTGGGCACCTCGGTCAGTGGCCCAGACGAGCCCTTGAATCAGGCCTCAGTGGTGATGTATCTTGTCTATCCTATAGACATGTCATTCAATTTTCATACATTCGTCACATAATCCAAGGCTTCTTTGCCGTTCCCACCTTCTTCATGCAAACCAAGTCCCTTTACGCTGCCATTGACCTGGGCTCCAACAGTTTTCGCCTCGAAATCGGTCAGATGGATGCGGGACAACTGCGGCGGGTCGAATACATCAAGGAAACCGTGCGGCAAGGCAATGGGCTGGACGCCGAGCGCCATCTGACAGAAGAGGCCATGACCAGGGGCTGGGAATGCCTGGCCCGATTTGGCGAACGCATCGCAGGCTTTCGCCCCAGCCAGGTGCGGGCCGTGGCCACGCAAACGCTGCGCGAAGCACGCAACCGCGATGTTTTTCTGAGCAAGGCCAAACGCCTACTGGGCTTCCCGATCGAGGTTATCGCCGGCAAAGAAGAAGCCCGACTCATCTATCTGGGCGTGTCACACCTGCTGCCGCAATCCGATGAGCGTCGCCTGGTGGTGGACATCGGAGGTCGCTCGACCGAGATGATTTTGGGTCAACGTGAAAAAGCCAACACGCTGGAGTCTTACCGCGTGGGCAGCGTGGCCTGGTCCATGAAGTTCTTTCCCGACGGGCTTTGGACACCGGCTTGCTTCAAATCTGCGGAAATTGCAGCCAAGGCGGTGCTCGATGAAGCCCAGATCCTGTTCAACCGTAACCACTGGGACAAATGCTATGGCTCGTCCGGCACGGTCGGTGCTGTGGCCGATGTCTTGACCGCTTCCGGGTGGCCAGAGGGTCTCATCACCCGCGAAGGCCTCGCCTGGCTCAAGGACCGCCTGCTAAAAGCCCAAAAACCCGACAACCTGCGGCTCGAAGGGGTCAAGGAAGACCGCAAGCCCGTGATTGGAGGGGGGCTGGCCGTCTTGCAAGCGGTGTTTGATCTGCTGCACATCGACGAGATGCAAGCGGCCCAAGGTGCGCTCCGGCACGGTGCGCTTTACGATCTGATCGATCGGGAAAGCACACAGGATGTCAGGTCATCGATGGTGGACTGGCTGGCGCAACGGTTTGGTACCGACAAGCTGCAGGCCGAACGGGTATCACGCACGGCCCAAAGCCTGTTGCAATCGCTCATCCCGGAAAGCGCCAGCACTTCAGCGCAAGATCGTCAGCGCTATCTGCAAAAACTTCACTGGGCCTGCCAGTTGCACGAAACCGGCATGCGCATCTCGCACAGCGATTACCACAAGCATGGCGCTTACATCCTGGACAACACCGACTTGCCCGGCTTCACCCTCGATGAGTTGCACCGCCTGAGCCAATTGGTGTTGGGGCATCGGGGCAAATTGCGCAAACTTGAAATCGAGATGGATGACGCCAGCTTTGTCCAGCAGCTCATGGCGCTCCGATTGGCGGTCATTTTGTGCCATGCCCGACGCGACCCGGACCTGTCGGGTTTGACCATCCACTGCGATGCCCTGCAACGCACCGCGCGCTTAACCTTGCGCAGCGACTGGGCCGAGCTCTGGCCGCAGTCGGCCCATCTCTTGCGTGAAGAAAAAACGGCTTGGCAAAAAACCGAATGGCAGTTCGAAGTTCTCACAGACTGACAAACATCCGCCTAGAGTGAGCGCGCACAAGGCCTGACCGTACAGAGGTCACACGCCAGAAAATCAGCTACAACGCCCAGACTTGTCAGGGTCTAATTAACGGTATAAACTGTATACACCGTTAAACTTTCATTTTGAATACCCATGACACAGACAACAGCCACTCCAAGCAAAGGAAGAAGCCAGGCCGCCAAAACGCCAGCGCCTCGCAAAGCCACAGTCCCAGCTCCTAAAAAATCTACAACCACTTCAAGTGGTGCGCCCAGCCAAGCTGCCTCCAAGAACCCACGCGCCAAGCCCGTGACGCCCAAGCCTGTGGCCAAGCAAGCGGCTACTGCACCCGCCAAACCCCTGAAAGACAAAAAAGTCAAAGTGGTGCGCGACAGCTTCACCATCCCCAAGACCGAATTGCTGCAAATTGCAGACATGAAAAAACGCGCTTTGGGTCTGGGTGTCGAGATCAAGAAAAGTGAACTCATCCGGGCAGGGTTGCAGGCGCTTCTTGGCCTGACTGACGTGAGCTTCAAAAAGGCGCTGAGCAGCGTTCCGACCATCAAAACCGGTCGGCCCGCGAAAGACTGAGCCTGCTCACAGACGCTCTGGGGCGGTCACGGTCAGCAAAACGGTTTGATCCTGACCTTCACGGCTGCGCCTGCGCAACCACCATACGGCCCCCTTGCGCACCGCGCACGCCGCATCGGGCATGCGCAGCAACTGTGAAATCACCGCCCCCAGTGCGGGCTGGTGCCCAACCAGCAAAACCGGGTACTTGGCATCGGGCCAACCCGCTGTTTCCAGAATATCCTGCACCGAAGCGCCAGGCGACAGCGCATCACGAACCTTGTATTTACGTCCGAGGGCGCGCACCGTTTGCTCGGCCCTGACCGCAGGGCTGCTCAAAATGCGCGTGCCTTCTGGCAGCTGGCTTTCGAGCCAAACCGACATGCGCTCGGCCTGCTTGCGGCCACGCGGCGTCAGAGCCCTTTGCAAGTCATCTTCTCCGGGTTCGGCCTCGTGGGCCTCGGCGTGACGCCACAAAATCAAATCCATCGCTCTCAGTCCCCTTGGGTAGACGCCCCGTAGCGCTGCATCAAGGCGTTTTGTGCACCATGACCTGGAGCCGTCAGACCGACCCGGTGGTATTGACCGTCTGCCGCCAAATCCCAGGCGTCACGGCCATCGTGCAGGTAGGCGATCAGGCATTCGTCGATGATGCGCTGACGCAAAATCGGGTCGGTCACAGGCCAGGCCAGCTCGATCCGGCGTGTCATGTTGCGATTCATCCAGTCGGCGCTGGACAAATACAGCGACTCTTCCTGACCGGCGCAGAAATAAAACACACGGGAATGTTCCAGAAAGCGGCCAATGACCGAGCGCACGCGGATGTTTTCGCTCAAACCCGCCACACGCGCAGGCAACATGCAAGCGCCCCGCACGATCAAGTCAATCTTCGCGCCCTTTTGCCCGGCTTCCAGCAAAGCCTCGATCAGCGGTTGGTCGGTCAGGGCATTCATCTTGATGACGATGCGTGCAAAGTCACCACGCGCCGCCGCGTCACCCACCGCCTCAATGCGCGATTGCAAGTCGCTGTGCAGCTGAAAAGGCGCGACCAGCAAGCGCTTCATTTTGGGCAAGCGGCTTTGGCTGGCCAAGTGACCAAACAATTGGTCCATGTCCGATGTGATGTCAGCGTCTGCCGTGAGGTAGCTGATGTCGGTGTACAGCGCTGCGGTGCGGCGGTTGTAATTGCCGGTCGACAAATGTCCGTAGCGCTTGAGCGAGCGGCCCTCACGGCGGGTCACCAAAAGCATCTTGGCATGCGTCTTGAGGCCGACAATGCCGTACACCACCTGTACCCCAATCGATTCGAGCTGCTCTGCCCAATTGATGTTGGCTTCTTCGTCGAATCGGGCTTTGAGCTCCACCACAGCCGTGACCTCCTTGCCCCGACGCACCGCCTCGCGCAGCAAATCCATCATCGTGGGATCGCTGCCTGCTCGGTAAATCGTTTGCTTGATGGCCAGCACATTCGGGTCCATCACGGCTTCGCGCAGAAAAGCCAGAACGCCGTCGAAACTCTCAAAGGGCTGGTGAATCATCACATCACCCGTTTTGAGGCGCGCAAAGATCGAGCCGTGCTGCGGCACTTGCGCAGGGAAACTTGCCTTGTAGGGCGGAAACAGCAACTCCGGCGCATCGATCAGATCGATCAACTGCATCAGACGCACCAGATTGACCGGACCGTTGACCCGAAACACCGAGGATTCGGGGAGTTGGAATTCCTTGCGCAAAAATTCTGCCAAACGCGGCGAGCAGCTGGCCGAAACCTCCAGCCGGACCGCCTGACCATAGTGGCGGTGCTGCAAACCCTGCCGCAAAGCCATGCGCAAATTGGCTATCTCGTCTTCGTCAACCGCCAGCTCGGAGTTGCGCGTCACCCGAAACTGTGAGAACTGCCCCACTTCACGGCCCGGAAACAATTCAGCCAAATGCGCACGGATCACACTGGACAGCATCACAAAGGCGGTGGTGCCGTCACACACCCGCTCGGGCAGTGGAATGAGGCGCGGCAAGACGCGGGGAACTTTGACAATCGCGATCTCATTGGAGCGACCAAAGGCGTCCTTGCCCGACAGCTGAACGATGAAATTCAAGGACTTGTTGGCCACCTGCGGGAACGGGTGCGCCGGGTCCAACCCCACTGGCACCAGCAAAGGCTGAACTTCGCGTTGAAAATAACTGCGCACCCATTGGCGCTGAGCCGCATTGCGCTCGCCGTGCGACAAGATCCGGTAACCCTTGCGCTGCAAAGTGGGCAACAAGTCGTCGTTGTACAGGGCGTATTGACGCGCCACCATGGCGCTGGTTTTTTCAGCCAAGGCGGCAAGACTGGCTTCGGTGTATTCCCCCGACTTCAGGCCTTGCAGGCTGCCCATCACATGGGGCTCTGCCCGCACCTCAAAAAACTCGTCCAGGTTGGAAGACACGATGCACAAATAGCGCAAACGCTCGAGCACTGGCACTTCCGGGCGGTGCGCCCAATCCAGCACCCGCTCGTTGAAGGACAAGATGCTCTGATCGCGGTCGAGCAAGGCTGGACGCTCGTTTGCAAAGGAAGTCTCGACTTTTGAATGAACCATGACCGTGCCTGAATGGATTGAAAAATCATTCTAGGAATTCGCTGTGTCAATTTGATGACAAGACTGTGAATCAGCCTCCCATGGGTGCAGCGCCCGATACCGGCACCAGATGGGACACGAACAACTCGACCGTCTTCGGCCAGGCAAATGCCTCTGCCCGCTGTCGGCACTCGGCCCTTGGAAGGGTCAGGCATTGGCGAACCGCCTCGGCCAGGTCTTCAGACAGCACGCCCCCCATCGTCTGACCTTCGGCATGGCCGAGCACTTGCAAAGGGCCATCGACCGGGTATGCGGCCACAGGGGTGCCGCAAGCCATGGCTTCGAGCATGACCAAACCAAAGGTTTCGTTGCGCGAGGGAAATACAAACACGTCGGCTGCGGCATAGACCTTGGCCAACTGTTGGCGCGGCAACACCCCCATCCAGACCACATTCGGGTACCGTGCCTTGAGCTGCGCTTCCAAAGGCCCCACACCACACACGATGCGGGTTCCCTCCAGCTTCAAGTCCAGAAAAGCGTCGATGTTTTTCTCGTAAGAAACTCGCCCCACAAACAAGGCGTAAGGGCGCGGAAACCCTTCCAATTCCGGCATATCCAGCGGCTCGGCGTGGTGGTCAAACAATTTCAGGTCCACCCCGTGGGTCCACGGCTTAAGTGATTGGAAGCCACGGCTTTGCAGCATGTTCAGCACGCCTTGGGTCGGCACCATCACCCCCGAAGACGGACGGTGAAAATGGCGAAACAGGCCGTAGCCCAGAAACAAGGGCACACGCAGCGCTGCTTTCAGGATTTCTGGAAACTTGGTGTGGAAGGCGGTGGTGAATTGCCAGCCCTTTTTCAGGCAATGCTTGCGCGCCGCCCAGCCCAAAGGGCCTTCTGTGGCGATGTGAACCGCATCGGGCTGCAATGTGTCCAGCACTTTGGCCAGCGCTTTGTAAGGGCGAACCGCCAGATCAATGCCCGCATAACCCGGACAGGGGCGGTTGCGGAACTGTCCGGGGTGGAGCACCGTCACCTCGACGTCCCCCATGCTCAGGGCTTGCACCAGCTCGTGCAGCGTGGTCACCACGCCATTGACCTGAGGGTGCCAGGCATCGGTGATGAGGGCGAGCTTCATGCGGGCACTACCTGAGCTGCAGCCACCCGTTGGCGCACCACAGCATGCGAACCCCAATGGACGATTTCGAGATGCCCGTCGGCATGCTCCACCAAGGCGGTCCGGCTTTCTACCCAATCGCCATCGTTGCAGTACAAGGTGCCATTCACATCCCGTATTTCTGCATGGTGGATGTGCCCGCACACCACGCCATCAAAGCCTCGGCGCTTGGCTTCGTGCGCCACGGCCACTTCGAAATCGCTGATGAAGTTGACCGCCTTCTTGACCTTGAGCTTGAGGTACGCGGACAAAGACCAGTAGGGCAGCCCCACACGGGCCCTGAAGCTGTTCAGGTGCCGGTTGATTCGGAGGGTCAACTCGTACAACCAGTCACCCACATACGCGAGCCACTTGGCGCACTGGATCACGCCATCAAAATGGTCACCATGCACCACCCACAACTTGAGCCCCTGAGCGGTGGTGTGGGTCGTTTCATGCACCACCTCCACACCGCCAAAAGCATGGCCCACAAAATGTCGGGCAAACTCGTCGTGGTTACCAGGCACATAGACCACGCGGCAACCTTTGCGCGCCCTGCGCAACAGTTTCTGCACCACATCGTTGTGACTTTGCGGCCAGAACCAGCGCCTGCGCAGCTGCCAGCCGTCGACAATGTCACCCACCAAATACAGCACATCACTCGGGTGATTTTTCAAAAAGTCGAGCAAGGCCTCGGCCTGAAATCCCGGTGTGCCGATGTGCAGGTCTGAAATGAAAATCGCCCTCAAACGAGGGCGGTCTGCAGCGTCATCATCCTCGTCCTGTGCGGACGGGGACGACACATGAACGGGCGACCCATGCACCCCATCCTGCGCCAGACTGGCGTCAAAGGTTTGAAGCAGCAGCGCGTGCTGCAAGGAGGTTGACGACACAGTCATCTGACAGCCGTTGAAAAATGCTTGCGGTAACGCGCTGGCAAGTCTGCTGTGCGCATCATCATCGGCAAATCGGCCGTGTTGAAATCCGGGTCCCAGGCGGGCGCACCCAGCACCTTGGCACCCAAGCGCAGATAGCCCTTGATCAGCGCGGGCGGCTCGATCGGCAAGTTGCTGTCCAGCTCATCGATGGGCAATGGCAAACGCGGCCGGACATGGTATTGGATATCGGCCAGATGGCTCTGACGCAACTGGTTCCAGATGCTGGCTGCGGCATCACCCGTCACCACACCGTTGTGGAGCATGGGAATACTGGCGCAACCGATCATGGTGTCCAGGCGGTTGCGGTCCATGAATTCAAACAAAGCCCCCCACAGGGCCATGATGACGCCACCCTGGCGGTGCTCGGCGTGCACGCAACTGCGGCCCAACTCCACCATGCGCTGACGCATGTCGCGCAGACGGGTCAGGTCGAATTCGGTGTCGCTGTAGGTGCTGCCCACGCGTTTGGCCTGTGCCGGCGTGAGCACACGGTAGGTGCCAATCACCAAGCCCGACTCGCCGTGTCGGACCAGCAAATGCTCGCAGTAATCGTCGAACAGATCGATGTCATGGCCGGGCACCTGGGTCGACAAGCGTGCGCCCATTTCTGTGCCGAAAACATCAAACCTCAGTTTTTGTGCTTCGCGCACTTCGTCTTGATGTTTTGCCCAAGTGACGTGAATAGCACTTTGGGCACGTCGAGGCAGGAAATCCACAGGGGTTTGGACCTGCGCCGGATGAAGTAACCCCCTGGGCAAACTCACCGGGGACAACGCGAACGTGGGGTTCGGCAACTCTTTCATGACCAGTTCTCCTTTGGATCAATGCAGCCATGATCCAAAAGCGAAATGACATGAAAAAGTCAATGGCGTGAATTCTTCGTGACGCGGAACGTGCAGAGTGCCGGTCAAGACCGGGGGTCAGTGCGCTCGCAAGGCCTTGTTGAGCTGATCGACCTGGTGCGTCCAGTCGGAGTCCTGTTGCCAGGTTTCCCGCAAGAAGTTGGCTTGAGCCACTGTCCAGAAAGCAGCGTCGGCCAAGGCGATATCGCCCGGCAAGGGGCTGTGCGCCCGAATGAACTGCGCAATGCTGCGCGAATCACAAGGCAAACCCAGCTGCGCAAACAACTCGTGAAACGGGTGGTGAACGGGGTCCATGGGCAGTACCTCCTCATTTCTTCAAAACGTAGTGTCCGGGCGCGTCAGCCAGCGGGGACAAACCCATGTCGGGCGCACCCATGTTGGGCAGTGGACCCGGCTCACCGGAATGGTCCTGCAACCAGCTCAGCCAGTGCGTCCACCACGAGCCTTCGTGTCGGCTGGCTGCACGCAACCAGGCGTCCGGGTCCAGATAGGCCCCATCGTGCCGACGTGTCAGCGCCTGGAAGCTGCGCCCCGGTACACCCGGCGGATTCACGATGCCCACATTGTGCCCCCCTGATGTCAGGACAAAGGTGGTGTCCACATTGGTCAGCAAGTGCAGCTTGTGCACCGATCGCCATGGGGCCACGTGGTCACGCACGGTGCCCAAGGCATAAATCGGACACTGGATCGCGGTCAAGGCCACGGGTTTGCCGTGCACGGGATAACGGCCACTGGCCAGGTCGTTGTTCAGGAACATGCGCCGCAAATATTCGGCATGCATGCGGTAAGGCAAGCGCGTGCCGTCTGCGTTCCAGGCCATCAGATCGCTCATGGGTGCGCGTTCACCGAGCAAATAGTGCTTGAGCAGGCGCGACCAGATCAGATCGTTCGAATTCATCCACTGAAAGGCACTGGCCATCTGGCTGCTGTCCAGATAGCCCCTGTCCCACATGATGTCTTCCAGGTGCGCCACCTGGCTGTCGTCGATGAACAGCTCCAACTCGCCAGGCTCGGTGAAGTCGGTTTGTGCCGCCAGCAGCGTCAAGCTGGCCAAGCGGTCATCGGCGTCCCTGGCCATGGCGGCCGCTGCGATGGCCAGCAGTGTGCCGCCCAGGCAATAGCCCAGCGCATGCACTTTTTGTCTGGGCACCACAGCGCACACCACCTCCAGCGCGTCCATCACGCCCATGCGCAAATAATCGTCCATGTCCAGATCCCGGTCATCCGAGTCCGGGTTGACCCAGGACATGGCGAACACCGTGTGACCTTGATCCACCAAGAAGCGGATCAAGGAGTTGTGCGGAGACAAATCGAGGATGTAGTACTTCATGATCCAGGACGGCACGATCAACACAGGTTCGGGCCGCACCCGATCGGTGCTGGGGGCGTACTGGATCAACTCGATCAGGTGGTTGCGGTAAATGACCTGACCCGGCGTGATCGCCACCTGCTGCCCCACCTGGTACGCCTCGGTGCCTGCGGGTGGCTGGCCTCGCTGCCAACGCTGGGCGTCTTCCAGCCAATTCTGAAAACCCTGACGCAAATTCGCCCCCATGGTTTCCTGGGTGCGTTGCCACACCTCGGGATTGGTCAGCACGAAGTTGGCGGGTGACACCATGTCCAGGCACTGACGAGCCGCGAAATTGACCACCGATTCATGGTGGGGCGACACGCCACGCACACCGGTCGTGGCCTCTTGCCACCATTGCTGTGTGAGCAAGAAGGCCTGGCTGATGGCATTGAAGGGCCAGGCCTGCCAGCCAGGGTGCGAAAAACGGGTGTCATGCACCATGGGCTCGATGCAGGGTTTGCAGTGTTGGTCGTGTGCCTGCGCTGCATAGTGCGCCCACTCCTGCGCGCTCAACACCCCAAGCTGCAGCAGTTTGAGTTGCTCGGCCGGGTTCATGGCCAGGTGGCTCGCCCAGTCGTCGAAAGCCATGCGCAGGGAGACGGTCGAAATACCTTGCGTGAAAGGTGACAGCTGCGTGTGCGCCCAACGGTCCAGAATCGGACCGGGACGCGGAGCGCTCACGGAAAGGGGATGACCAAAAATGTGCACGCTGCCATGCTAGACGGTAGCGCACCGCTTGAACATTCACCTTTCGGTGTAGCCCAAGCCAGGCCTTTGGGCACAGGCCCGCAGCTCAACTTCAGAGCATCATGCTGAGCTGAAACACCGAGTTGGGTGCTCGCGGCATGACCGGCGCAGGCAAGGGCTTGAGGCGGAATTGGCCCAGCATGGAAGTCACGCGGGCGTCGCGTGGCATGAAGGGCACGGCGACATCGTCCAGGGTCTGCGAGGCCAGTGTTTCTTGCAGGTGGCGTTGGATGTCGGCTTCCAATGACTTCATCGGATGGCCATCGTCGGGGTACAGCTCGTCAAAGCTGTGCACCACTTCAAAGTGCTTGACCACATCCCACAAGCTGATGTCTTCGGGGTTGCCGCGGATCTGGTAGCCGCCGCCCGGGCCACGGTGTGCCCGGATCAATCCGGCCTCACGCAGCTCCTTGAGTATCGACTCCGTGTAAGAGGACGACAACCCCAGGCCCGAAGCGATCTCTTCGGTCGTCACGGGCTCCACGGCTGAACGAGAAGTGATGAAAACCGCGATGTCAACGGCTTTGGCTGTTTTCTTCAGGATCATGATGCGCTCCTCATTTGAATCGGTATTGTATGGTTTAAACACGCAAAATCCACTCATATCCTGTTTTATTTCTCAATAAATCTATTTTTACCTTAAAATATCTACTCAATACATAAACAAGACAATGCCCAACACCCTCGATCCCCGTCCAGCGCTTTACCGCATCGGTGCCGTTTCCAAGCTCAGCGGCGTGCCTGTGCCCACCTTGCGGATCTGGCAAACGCGCTACAGCGCCTTCTCGCCCGCCACCACCCAAGGGCAGCACAGGCTCTACGACGAGGAAGACCTGCGCAAAGCCGCGTTGCTCAAATCACTGACCAGCCAAGGACACGGCATCAGCTTGATTGCCGGGCTGAGCACCGCACAGTTGCAGCAGTTGTTGCAAACCGGCGCCCAGATGGCACGCGGGTCAGCGCCAGCGCCGCGATCCCCTGACAGCCAGCGCCATCGCTGGGTGCTGGTCGGTCACCACTTGGCCGAGCGTTTGCAATCCGAACACTTCAGGTCCACCCACCCAGGACCCGCTGTACACATTCAAGCGGTGTGGGCTGATTTGAACGAAGCCCGCCAGAACCCCGAGGCCGCCGACACCGATGTGCTCATGGTCGCGGTGAACAACCTGAGCGACAGCAGTGCCCAGCAAATTCTCGATTTGTCCGCGCAATTGAGCGCACGCCAGACCCTGGTGTTGTATGGCTTTGGCCAAATGAAAGCCATCGACAGCCTGGCCCGCGCGGGCTGCCTGCTGCACCGTGAACCCCTGAACGATGCGGCTTTGGCCAACATCGTGCGCAGCACACGCCCAGCACTGACTGACGCCTCCTGGGGCCTTCCCCATCTGAACGACCCCGTGCCGCCACGCCAGTTTTCAGATGCGGTGCTGCAGCGGGTGGCCAATATTCCCAGCCAGGTGCTGTGCGAATGCCCTCGCCATGTGGCCGAGCTGATTGGCCAGTTGGGCCGTTTCGAAGACTACAGCCTGGACTGCTTGCAACAAAGCCCCAAAGACAGCGAGTTGCACACGCAGCTCCACAAGATGGCTGGCACAGCCCGTGCCTTGCTTGAAAAGGCCCTGCAGATGGTGGCCGATCACGAAGGCATCTCCCTGCAGGACCCGACCTGAACAGCACGCGCGGCTGAACTGCACATGAAACGACACGTGGCCGCCACCTTGCTCGGCGTGACCGGCTTTTTGGTCATGGACAGCCACATCGACTGGGTTCGCCAGGACCACGGCATCCTGCTGGAGATCAACGGCCAAAAGTTCGATCCTCAAGGCTGGATGGCCGAGCACTGGCGGCCGTGGCGACAAGACTGTCAGCGCGTTCGCGCCGAAGCCCCCGACACGGCCACGGCCCAGGCGGTGCTGCAAACCATTCAGCAACACAGCCTGCCGGACTCATTGGAAGCCCAACTCTTGCAACTGCACCTGCAAGCAGACTGGGCCATTGCCGAAGTCGCATTCAAAACCCTCAATCCCAGCATCGTGGTGTTGCGCCTGCAAGGTGATGCTTGGCTCATCCAGGACAGCGCTGTGTGGAGCGGCTCCACAGCACCCTGGCAAACGGCCAATTTTGTACGCCGGTATTTGCAACAACAAGCCCCGGAGATGCCTCAGGCCCTGATCGACTGCGTGCCTATTGAAGCCAGCCGCTATGCAGCGCTCTCTTATGGAGCATGGTTTTGACTTACCGCGTCGTCTGGTTCAAACGCGACCTGCGGCTGCATGACCATGCCGCACTGACGCACGCGGCAGCCCTTGGCCCGGTGCTGTGCCTCTACATCGTCGAGCCCGGTTTGTGGGCGCAGCCCGATGCCGCCTTGCAGCACTTCGAGTTCGTGCGCGAATCGCTGAATGAACTGCACGACGAACTGCAGGCGCTGGGCGGCAGCTTGCAGGTGCGCGAAGGACCTGCGGTGCAGGTGCTGGCCGCGCTGCATGCCCAAGCGCCTTTTGCCGAATTGGTCTCGCACGAAGAAACCGGCAACGCCTTCACCTACGAGCGCGACCTGCAGGTCGGCGCGTGGTGCCGCAGCATCGGCCTGCCCTGGACCGAGCTGCCGCAGTTTGGCGTGGTGCGACGCCTCAAAAGCCGCAACACCTGGCAAGCCCGCTGGGAGGCGCACATGGCCGCGCCGCAGGCCGTCTGGCCTGCTTTGACATTTTTTCCGATGGCTGAATCACGCGGCCCCGAATGCATGCGTGCGCCCCCCGGCCTGCAACACAACCCGGCCCAGCGCCAGCGCGGTGGGCGGCGCCTGGCGCTCGAGACCTTGCACAGCTTTCTGGATGCGCGTGCGCTGGGTTACCGGGGCGGCATCTCGTCACCGCTGTCCTCGCCCACCGCATGCTCACGTTTGTCGGCGTACCTGGCCTATGGCTGCATCAGCTTGCGCGAAGTGGTGCAGACCACCCGCGCTGCGCTCGACGCTTTGCCGCCGCAGGCGGGCAGGCACAAAGCCGGACTCATCGGTTTCATCAGCCGCTTGTATTGGCACTGCCATTTCATCCAGAAGCTCGAGAGTGAGCCGGAAATCGAGTGGCGCAACATGCACCGGGGCTACGACGGCTTGCGCGAAGACGGCTGGAAGGACACCCACTTTGCGGCCCTGACATCGGCGCGCACCGGCTGGCCCATGGTCGACGCGTGTGTGGTCATGCTGCACGAGACGGGCTGGCTCAACTTCCGCATGCGGGCCATGCTGGTGTCGGTGGCGGCGTATCCGCTGTGGCTCGACTGGCGGCCTGTGGGCCAATGGCTGGCCACACAGTTTCTGGATTACGAGCCCGGCATCCACTGGAGCCAGCTGCAAATGCAGTCGGGCACCACCGGCATCAACACCACGCGGGTCTACAACCCGATCAAGCAAGCGCAAGACCACGACCCCAAAGGCATCTTTGTGCGCCGCTGGTTGCCGCACATGCGCCGCGTGCCCGACACCTGGCTGTTCGAGCCCTGGCTCATGCCGCCCGAGGTGCAGCGCCACTGTGGCTTGACAGTCGGCAGCGGGCCCGACGCCGACATTCCCCTGCCCGTGGTGGACTTGTCCGAGGCCACGCGCACCGCCAAAGCCGCGCTGCACGCCCGGCGGGCCGAGCCGGGTGTGAAGGCCGGGAAAAAAGCCATTGTTGAAAAACACGCCTCGCGCAAACATGGCAGCGGCCAGCAACGTGACGTGTTCACCCGCGACCGCGACACCCCCCAAACCAGCCGCCGAAAAAAGGCACTGGCCTCTTCGGCCAACACCCTACCCAGCCATCAGCTGGGCTTTGATTTTTAAACCATGCGCACCACCCTCTTCTGGTTTCGAAACGACTTGCGCCTGCACGACCAACGCGCCTTGAAGCAAGCTGTTGAGCACGCCCAAACCCATGGCCAAGCCCTGCTGCTGGTCTATGTGCACGAACCGGTGCAAGACGCACCCACGGCCTGGGGTTTTCGCCGCATGGGCACGCACCGCAGGCGCTTTCTGGCCGACACGTTGGCAGACCTTCAAAAGTCGCTTGAGGCTTTGGGCCAGCGCCTGGTGTTGCTGCACGGCCCCGTGGCCGAGGTGCTGCCCGCTTGCGCCAGCCATGTGGGCGCAGACACCGTGTTTTGCGAAGACATCGCCGCGCCCGAAGAACAAGCGCAGGTGCAGGCCCTGACCGACGCAGGCCTCACGGTCAAAACCCTGTGGCAGTCCAGCCTGATCGAACCCGACGCCCTGCCCTTTGCGGCCGAAGACATGCCGCAGGTGTTCACGGTGTTTCGCCAACGCATCGAATCGGCGAAGCTCCAACCCTTGGCACCGCTGCCTGCGCCCAGCGAGCTGCCAGCGCCGCCCCGTGATCACCTGGCCAACCTGCCCGGCTGGACGGACAAGCCCTTCGCGCTGCTGCAAGCCCACACCGAGGCCGATGCGCACCCGCGCTCGAACTTTCCGTACACCCAAGCCGCCTGCCGGGGCGGCGAAACCAGCGCCTTGGCCCACCTGCACCGCTACCTCACACCGCCATGGCCCGACCGCTACAAACAAAGCCGCAACGCCCTGCAAGGCCAACACACCAGCAGCCACTGGTCGCCCTGGCTGGCCACGGGCGCGGTGTCGGCCCGCCGCATCTGGGCCCAACTGCAGGCCTACGAGCAACAACACGGCAGCAACGACGGCACGTATTGGCTGTGGTTTGAGCTTTTGTGGCGTGACAACTTCCGCATGCTGCACCTGCAGCACGGTCCGCAGCTCTATGCGGCGCGGGGTTTGTCGAACCTGCCCCAACCCTCGCACTTTCCCAAAGATTTTCAGCGCTGGTGCTGCGGCCAAACCGGCGAGCCGATCGTGGACGCGGGCATGCGCGAGCTGGCCGCCACCGGCTTCACCTCCAACCGCATGCGCCAAATCGTGGCCAGCTTTCTGGTGCACGACCTGTCTTGCGACTGGCGCGCGGGCGCGGCTTGGTTCGAATCGCAGCTGGTGGACTTTGATGTGCAAAGCAACCAGGGCAACTGGCTGTATGTCAGTGGCCGGGGCACCGACCCGCGTGTGGGCCGACGCTTCAACCCCGCCAAACAAACGCAAGACCACGACCCGCAGGGCCGCTACCGACAGGTCTGGCTGGCCTGATAATCGGGTGCATGTATGCCATTCAATCCTGGGGTGACACCCTGCGCCTGCTGGTCGAGCTGTCGGCCACCGCCGCCTTTGCGCTGTCGGGCCTGATGGAAGCGGCCCGCAAGCGGCTCGACGCGGTGGGCGTGTGCGTGGTGGCGTTTCTGGCGGCCTTTGGCGGTGGCACGCTGCGCGACTTGCTGCTGGACTACCGGCCTTTTTTCTGGGTGCAACACACCGAAATGCTCTGGGGCGTGCTGGCCCTGTGCGTGGCGGCCATGCTGTTCATGCGCCAGCGCCATTTTGAAGTCACCGAAAAAGCCATCCTCTGGCCTGACGCCCTGGGGCTGGGCCTGTTCACCGCAACGGGTGTGCACCACGCGCTGCTGTCCACCATGCCCCCGGTGGTGGCCGTGCTCATGGGCCTGATCACGGGCGTGTTTGGCGGCGTGTTGCGCGACATGGTGTGCAACGAAATCCCCACCGCCTTCAAGGACCACCGTCCTTACGCGGTCTGCGCCTTTGCGGGCGGCTGGACTTATGTGGGCCTCTGGTCCACCGATGCCCCCGGCTGGGTGGCGCTGCTGGGTTGCGTGGTGGTCACGGTCGGGCTGCGTGGCCTGGCCCTGTGGCGCAACTGGCAGCTGCCCGCGTGGCGGGCCTGACAAGACTTTTTTGCAAACCATGCCTCAAAACCCTACCGCCTTCTGGGGCGGCATCTTCTTTTCTTTGGCTGCGGGCATGATGTGGGGCCTGGTGTTTGTGGGCCCGCTGATGCTGCCCGACTACCCCGCCGCGCTGCACACCTTTGGCCGCTATCTGGCCTTCGGTCTCATCGCGCTGCCCCTGGCCTTTGTGGACCGCGCCGAGATGCGACGGCTCTCCCGGGCCGATTGGGTGGCCGCGCTCAAGCTGGCGGCAATCGGCAATGTGCTGTATTACCTGTTTCTGGCCAGCGCCATCCAGCGCGCAGGCGGGGCGCTGCCCACCATGATCATCGGCACGCTGCCGGTGGTCATCGCCATCTCGGCCAACCTGCTCAACCACCAGCGCGACGGGCGTTTTCCGTGGCTCAAACTCGCACCGCCTCTGGTGCTGATCCTGCTGGGCATCGCCTGCGTCAACCATGTGGAGTGGACCGCCCTGGTACAAAACCCGGCGGCCGACACCACCCGTTACATCACGGGTGCCGTGCTGGCCGTGGGCGCCGTGGTGTGCTGGACCTGGTACCCGCTGAAAAACGCCGACTGGCTGCGCGGCCACCCCGACCGCAACCCCCGCGTCTGGGCCACAGCACAAGGCATCGCCACCTTGCCGCTGGCCCTGTTGGGCTACGCCGCCTTCTGGCTGTGGGCCATCGCCACGCACGACCCGATGCCCATGCCGCTCGGCCCGCGCCCGCTCGAATTCATCGGCCTCATGATGGCCATTGGCCTGTTCGCCTCCTGGCTAGGCACCCTGTGCTGGAACGCCGCGAGCCAACGCCTGCCCACCGCCTTGGCCGGTCAGCTCATCGTGTTTGAAACGCTGGCAGCGCTGGCCTACGCCTTCTGGCTGCGCGGCCAGTGGCCCGAGCCGCTCACGCTGGCGGGCATTGCACTGCTGGTGGCAGGCGTGATCGGCGGTGTGCGGGTCAAAGCGGTTTGATTCGTTATCCGAATATTTGGCATTTATTCGATTTGCGGGTATAGTGCATTTATTCATTTTACGGATAAAACGCCATGCCGCACACGCTCGTCACCCCCACACAAATGGGGCAAATTCTCAAAACAGCCCGCAAAAACAACCAGCTCAGCCAAACCGAACTGGCGTCCCGGGTGGGTCTCAGCCAAAGCCGCATCTCGGCTTTTGAACAACAACCCGAGAACATCGGTCTGGGCCAGTTGCTGTCCGTGCTCAATGCGCTGGGTCTGGAACTCACCGTTCAACCACGTCAGAATACCGCGCCGCAAGCCCTGCTGGCGCGGGACAGCGACGCGCCGGAGTGGTGACATGGGCCGCCCTGCACACACCCAGGCACTGTCCATCTGGACGAACGGTGAGCGCGTAGGCACCTGGCGCATGGGTGGCCGCAGCGGCATGTCGCTGCAATACGACCCCACCTGGATGCGCGCCCCTGCAGGCAGACCACTTTCACTGTCGCTGCCCTTTGGCCTGGATGACAGCCCGCTCAAGGGACCAGCGGTCGCACATTTTTTTGACAACCTGCTGCCCGACAACGAGACCATCCGCCGTCGGCTGGCGACACGGTTCAAAACCGGCTCAACCGATGCATTCGATTTACTGCGTGCCATCGGCCGGGACTGTGTCGGGGCTGTGCAATTGCTGGGCGAAGACGAAGCGCCGCACAACGTGACCCAAATCGAAGGCACCCGCATGAGCGAGTCCGATGTCGAACAACACCTGCTGCGTGTGGTCAACCCCACCAGCGCCTTGGGCAGCCCCAACACCGATGACGATCTGCGGATCTCTTTGGCAGGCGCACAGGAAAAAACAGCGCTGCTCTGGCATCAAGGCCAATGGATGCGACCCCAAGGCACCACGCCCACCACCCACATCCTCAAAATGCCGCTGGGCCTGGTGGGCAACCAGAAAGTGGACCTGAGCAGCTCAGTCGACAACGAATGGCTGTGCCTGACGCTGCTGCGTGAATTCGGTCTGCCGGTAGCGCGATGCGCTGTGCTCACCTTTGGTACACAACGCGTGTTGGCTGTGGAGCGCTTTGACCGCCAACTGCATTCCTCCGGCCAATGGTGGATGCGGCTGCCGCAGGAAGATTTTTGTCAGGTCCTGGGCCTGCCATCGCACCTGAAGTACGAAGCCGATGGTGGCCCCGGCGTGCGCGACATTGCCCAAGTGTTGATGCGCTCAACCCAGGCACAGACCGATCTGCGTCACTTCATGAAAAGCCAGATTTTGTTCTGGCTGCTGGCCGCACCCGATGGCCACGCCAAAAACTTCAGCATTCAGATCTTGCCGCAAGGCCAATTCAAGCTCGCCCCGCTGTACGACGTCATGTCGATCTGGCCGATTGAAGGACCTGGCCCCAACCAGTGGTCCATTCACAAGCTCAAATTGGCCATGGCTTTTTGGGGCAAGAACAAGCATTACCAGCACAAAGAAGTGCTGCAACGGCATCTGGTCAGCACCGCAAAAATCTGCGGCCTCAAAGCCGATGTGGCATCGATGATCGAAGAAATCGTGACCCAAGCACCGCAAGCCATCGCCAACACCCAAGCCCAACTGCCACACGGGTTCAAGGCAGCCGTACTCGACAAAACCCTGGCGGGCTTGCAAGCCACGTTGGGCAGGCTCAGCTAAAAGCGAGACACTGCGGCTCATGCGCACCGCTCGCTCCAAAGCAACCCTTACTTCTTCTTGGCTGGGGCATCTTGCACCCCATTGGCCTTGGCAAACGTGAGGATCACCTCGCGGATGATCTTGCGCTGAGTGGCGGGGAGCTGCAAAAAGGCGTCGAAGGTTTCGCGCTCCACGTGACCAACACCTTCGTCCCAGCGCTTTTTATGCTGCTGCACCGACAAACGTACGGCATCGCCAAAACGCAGGACGTCGGGCTCCACCTTCAGCCACTCTGCCAAAACTTTCATTTTGTCTTGCGTTGGAATTGAACGGTTGTTCAGCCAACCCCACGCCGCCTGGTTGCTGATCGACTTGCCGGGCCAGCGCAAATTGAACTCATGCTCCAAAACCGAAGGGCTGGCCACATAGCCCGCCTGAATCATTGCGGCACGCAAACGCTCAGTGAATTCAATTTTTTCATTCATCCAAGCAAACTACAAACCGCTTGATGATTTTCTCAAATAGCTGTTGAGTATCATTACAACAATCAGTTGAAAACTGAATCAACAGCTTATTGAGTCCATTGCATGCCCAAGTCCCTCCTCGAACAACTCCCCGACATCGTGGCCAATGGCCGCAAGCAAGCTGAAAAAATCCTGGAAGGCATCGAAAGCCGCCACCGTGTGGGGCTGCAAACCCGTGAAGTGGTGCTGCCAGCCCGGGACACCGCTGCGAAAGACTGGGTCACCCAGCAAAACAGGGCCAGCCAGCGCGAGGTGTTTGCACCAGGGCAAGCCAGCCTGATCGATGACCCGCAAGCCACGCTGGGCGCTGCGCCCGAAGCACCTTGGGTTAATCGGCTGATTTATGGCGACAACCTGCTGGCCATGGCGGCCTTGCTGGCGGGCGACGAGAACACGCCCAGCCTGCGCGGCAAAGTGGACCTGATCTACATCGACCCGCCTTTTGACTCCAAGGCCGACTACCGCACCAAGGTCACGTTACCAGGAGTAGAGATCGAACAAAAGCCCACGGTCATCGAGCAGTTCGCGTATTCAGACACTTGGAGCGATGGCACTGCCTCGTACCTCGCGATGATCACTCCGCGCCTGATCTTGATGCGCGAACTTCTGGCCGATACCGGGTCTATCTACGTGCATCTGGACTGGCATGTGGGGCATTACGTGAAGCTGGTGATGGATGAAGTCTTTGGCAAAAACAATCTGATTAATGAAATTGTCTGGTGCTATACACGACCAGCAGCCCCAAATCAGCAAAATTTTTCTCGAGTACACGACTCGATTTATTGGTATTCCAAAGGTACGAAATACAAATTCAATTCTGATGACGTCAGGATTCCATATTCGGCAGCAAGTCTTGCTCGTGCTGGTTATGCCGGGACAGCTAGCAAAATGACAGGAGGTGCTGGCGTCCAATTGAAAGATGAAGGAAAAATTCCTGAAGATTGGTGGGAAATTTACGCCCTAAAGGGTAACTCTCAGGAATACACAGCTTACGCGACACAAAAACCCTCTAAATTATTAGATCGAATCATCAAAGCAAGCAGTGATGAAGGCGACATCGTTGCTGACTTCAATTGCGGCTCAGGTACGACAGCTGCAGTTGCTGAAAAATTAGGTCGTAAATGGATCACAACTGATATAGGTAAACCAGCTTGCATGGTTACTAGAAAACGTCTGATCGACCTAGAGGCAAAACCGTTCCTCTACCAAGCTATTGGCGACTACCAGGTCGAAGCCGCCAAGGCCACGCTGGGTCGCGACTTCCGCATTGGCGATTTGTCCCAAATTGTGTTGTCACTTTACGGGGCACTGCCCTTGCCCGCCGACGTCAATCCTCAGCGCAATCTCGGGCAGATTTCGGCCTATGCCTATGGCAACTCCAAAGGCAGTAAGACCCTGGTGCTGGCCGACTCGCCCAACAAGCTCACCGGGATGGCCACACTCAAAAAGGCCATCGCCCAGCGCGACAACCTCATGGGCGGCTGGGACCGTGTGGTGGTGCTGGGCTGGAACTTTGAGCCTTCGATTGGCGAGACCATCACCGCGCTCAACGACAGCCGTCTCGAAGTATTGGTCATCCCACCCGACCTGATGGACCGGCTCAAGAAGAAAGGCGGCATCGACAAGCTGCGCGGGCAGGTGCGTTTCTCGTCGCTGCAATACCTGACGATTGAGCCGATCACGCGTCAGGTGTCAGCCAATGCAGGCGAAGAAACCCCGACCGAAACACTCACGGTCAAGCTCAAGAACTATGTGCTGCTCTCGCCCGAGGCGATCAACCTGGACGACGCCAACCGCCAAGCCTTGCAGCAAGTGGCCAACAAGGAGCCGCTGGCTCTGATCGAGTATTGGGCGGTGGACCCAGACTACGACGGCAAGGTGTTCCGCTCGGTCTGGCAAGACTACCGGGGCAACACCGCCAACGATGCCGATGTGCTGCGTGTAGTCACGCAGGCGCAAGTGACCGTGCCGGTAAAGAGAGGGCCACGCAAGGTGTGCGTGCGCGTGGTCGATGTGTTTGGCTTTGAAGCCGAGGTGGTGGCCACTGTGGAGGCCGCATGAACAGCACGGCCAACAAAATCGATGACCAACTGGCATTGGCCTCAGGCCTGACCGCCAAAACCAACCAACTCTGCCTGGGCCTTGAATCGGGCGCGGCAGACATTCTGGAACTGGTCACACCCACCACGGCCGACTTGCTGGCCTGGTGGTTTGGCGAAGACATGGTGATGGCCCGAGGCGGAAGCGCCAAGGGTGGCGGGGGTTTGAACTTCCATGCCGGACAAAAGCAGGCCATATTGAACGCCATCGTGGCGCACGAGGTGCTGGGCGCTGGCCTTGACCGCTGGACGCTGCTGGACCTGTACCGCGCCGCCGCACCCGATGCGCTGCTGACAGGCACGCGCTTGAACGAAGTGTCTGCCGACAAACACGGCCACCCCAAGTACTGCCTGAAGATGGCCACGGGCACGGGCAAGACCTGGGTGTTGCAAGCGCTGATGATTTGGCAACTGCTCAACAAAAACGCTGCACTGGCTGATGGGATTGACGACCCACGTTTTACCCGCCAGTTCATGGTGGTGGCACCGGGCCTGATTGTTTATGAGCGCTTGCTCGATGCGTTTTGCGGCAAGCTCGTTGCGGGTGGCAATGGCTCGCGTGACTTCGCCAGCGCGGACATGGCCAAGTTTGCCGACCTGTTCATCCCCGAGGCGCACCGCGAGTCGGTGTTTGCCTTTGTGCGCGGCAACGTGTGCAGCAAAAACGAGATCGGCCTCAAAGCCACAGGCAACGGCATGATCGCCATCACCAACTGGCACTTGCTGGCCGAAGGGGATGTGAACGAAGACATTGAAGAAGTCGAAACACTGGGCGCCCCCCTGGACCCGCAAGACGTGGTGGCCCAGGTGCTGCCGCTGACGCCCGGGCGCGCCACGGGCAACAGCCTGGAGGTGTTGGACCGTCGCTATGCACGCGGCAATGTGCTGGAATTTTTAGCGCAGCTGCCCGAGCTGATGGTGTTCAACGACGAAGCGCACCACATCCACGAATTCAAGCGTGAAGGTGAGACCACCGAGGTGGAATGGCAAAAGAGTCTGAGCCGCATCGCCCAGACCAAGGGCCGCCGTTTTGTGCAAGTGGACTTCTCGGCCACGCCTTACAACGACGTGGGCTCAGGCAAGAACAAGCGCAAGGTGTTCTTTCCGCACATCGTCACCGACTTTGACCTGAAAAGCGCCATGCGTGCCGGGTTGGTCAAGTCGCTGGTGCTGGACCGCCGCAAGGAAATCGGCGCATTGCCGCTGGAGTTCAAGGCCGAGCGCGATGAATCGGGTAACCCCGCCCTGAGCGAAGGCCAGCGCGTGATGCTTCGGGCAGGCCTGGCCAAGCTGCGCAAGTTGGAAAAAGACTTTGCGGCCATCGATCCGAACCGCCACCCGAAGATGCTGGTGGTCTGCGAAGACACCACCGTGTCGCCACTGGTGGCCGAGTTTTTGCGCGACCAGGAAGGCTTGAGCGAAGACGAGGTGATGACCATCGACTCGGGCAAAAAAGCCGAGCTGGGCGAAAAAGACTGGGCACCTGTGCGTGAGCGCCTGTTCAGCGTGGACCACCACGCCACCCCGCGTGTGATCGTGAGCGTGTTGATGCTGCGCGAAGGCTTTGACGTGAACAACATCTGCGTCATCGTGCCGCTGCGCTCCAGCCAGGCGCAGATTTTGCTAGAGCAAACCATCGGGCGTGGCCTGCGCCTGATGTGGCGCGACGCGGAATACAACGACATCAAACGCGAAAACCGCGAACTGATTGAGGCCAGCAAAGAACCAGGCAGCTTGCTCGATGTGCTGTCCATCGTGGAGCACCCTGCGTTTCAGTCTTTCTATGACGATCTGATCAACGAAGGCCTGGCGGGCACCACAGGCGATGACGATGGTGACGGCAGCTCGGCCACGGGCGACGTGATCGCAGCAGAACTGCGCGAAGACTTTGAAGCCTTTGACTTCGGCATCCCGTTCATCCTGCAAGAAGCCGACGAACTGCGCGACCACAACCAGATCGACGTGACCACCCTGCCCGCTTTCACGGCCATGACGGCGGACCAGCTCAAGGGCATGCTGGGCAAGGGTGACACCTTTGTCTCGCAAGACCTGCAAAGCGCCACGCTGTTTGGTGACTACCGGGTGGACGGCGCGGTGATGAACGTGAGCGGCTACAACGATTACCTGTCGCGCCTAACGCGGCGCATCAGCCAGGCGCTGAGCGAGCCACTACCCAAGGGCAACAAGATCGCCACGCACCTGGCCAAGCCCTATCTACAAGTGAACACCGCCGAGCTGACGGGCTGGATTGACGACTACGTCTGGACGCAACTGTTTGCGGGCACCTTCAACCCGCTGGAAGATGAAAACTGGCGCTTGCTGCTGTTGCAGCCCGTGGTGGACCACATCACCAAGGTGTTTGCTGTCGGCCTGCTTGAATCGGAAGAAAAGCACACCACAGGCCAGACCGAAGTGCATCTGCGCTATTTGAGCGAAGTGCCCAAGCTCATGGTGCGCGAGAGTGCGTCGCTGGAAGTGTCCAAGTGCATCTACACCCGACTGGGCTGGCCCAGCCGCAACGGCGGGCTGGAACGCGCCTTCATCCACTGGGCGCAAGCCGACACGCAAGTGCTGGCGTTTTGCAAGATCAGCGAAAATCGCCACACCTTCGCCCGCCTGCGCTACGTGAAAGACGACGGCCTGCCCGCCTTCTATTCACCCGACTTTCTGGTGCGCACCGCAGGCGCGGTGTACTTGGTCGAAACCAAAGGCCAAGAACAAACCATTCACCCCAACGTGCAACGCAAACTCAAAGCCGCGCTGGCATGGTGTGAACGGATCAACAACCTCACAGAAGAACAGCGCGGCGGTCCGCCTTGGCATTACGTGCTGCTGGGCGAGGCTGTGGTGTATGAGTGGCAGGGCAAAGGTGCGCGGTTGGCGGAACTGCTGGACTTTGCACGGCTGCGGCCACTGGGGGAGGCTTCGTTGCAGCAGCGGTTGATTTGAAGAGGGGCTCCAAGTAGGGATTCAGTCCAATGAGTCTAAAGTCAGCTATGCAACGATATGTGACAGTGGCGTGGCCCAGCTAATTAGTATGATTCACGCATGAAAATTTCAGTCCTTGCATGCATCGTCGCCATGAGAAGAATAGACGCAACAGCTAGCGATTCATATGCGTGTGTGGTGACGTGTGCCACGGAGACCGTATGCGAAGCTTAGTACTTCTAGCTAGACGGATTCAATTAAGCCTTGCATTGTTGGCTTTGTTGATTTCGTATTCAGCATTTTCCGAAAGTAAAGTCGACCTCGATCCAACATTCGCAGATGGCGGCGTAGCGAAAATCGTATTTGGCTCTGGCAAAAGTTGGGCATCTACAGGCTTAACCCAACCCGATGGAAAGATCATCGTAGTCGGCTCTATTGAGTACAAAGGGCACATCGGTGCGATAGCGCTGACCCGTACAGATCCGAATGGTAAACCGGACCACAGATTTGGGAATAAGGGGGTTGTGATCACAAAGGTAGGGGTTAACAGCAGATCAACAGCTGTTGGACTAATGCCAGACGGAAGATTAGTGGTGGCTGGATGGGCCTATGTCGAAAAGGGAAAGGAGGGCATTACGTTAGCCATGTACAACGTCGATGGCACTCTCGATTCGCGTTTCGGAGATCGAGGGCTCTTGATCTTTCCGATGGAATATTCGACTGCATATGTTTACACCTTGGCAGTTCAGTCAGATGGAAAGATTGTGATTGGAGGAAAGATCACTATTCAAAAAGAATACAGGGATAGTGCTGGCTTATTTATACGATCGGTTCCAGATGACTATGTTTTTTTGGCACGTCTCAATGGAAATGGATCTTTTGATGCGTCCTTTGGTACGAATAGAGTAGTCGTCACAGATGTTGGCGGTGGCAGCATAAAAATCACGGGGCTAGCGCTTCAACTGGACGGTAAGCTAATTGCTACAGGTACACGCTACAAGAAACCGAACTCAACCATCGTTCTTGCGCGTTACAACGCAAATGGGTCTCTGGACAAGAGTTTCGGAGTAGAGGGACAAGCCAACAGAACGATGGAAAAAGGATGGTACGGTTCGCCAACAATATCGACCTTGCCCGATGGGCGTATCTTACTTATCTGTGGATATTCGCTTGAAGGCGAAAGCTGGCTATCCTTAACACAGCTTCACGTTGATGGCTCTCCTGATTTGGCCTTTGGAGAAAACGGCACCATCACTAAAAAGACAAAGTTTCGGAGCTATATCGATTTCATTCCAGTAAAGCAACCTGATGGAAAGATTCTGATAAGCGGGATGTCACTCCGACCGCCGATGCCTGGCAAATCGCAGCCGCCGTTTTATTACAGTTTTGGCATTGCACGATTCCTGCCAACTGGAGATGCCGACAACTCATTTGGTCAAGCCGGGATGCATGTTGTTTCGATTGGAGATATTACAGACTCGCCAGCCTATATGACGGCACAAGACAACGGTCGAATCATCATCGCAGGACATTCAGATAATGAAGTGACCCAACACGTTGTTATTGTTGGTCTGCTGCCTTAATTCCACGAGCAGCCATCTGATACGCACGCAGCACAGCTTTGCAGTCAATCGGACTGGTGAGCGATTAGGCCACATCTAAGTGACCGCTTGGGACTCACTGGACTGCCAGCACAGTGTGAAGCCGACGATCACACCCCATTAACTTGCATCAGTCACATCCCCTTCAATTAATCAACTACACCCGCTTTATGTTGAGAAGCAAAGGAAAGCGCCGTTCTAGTAGTCAATGAAAACGCAGCACCCCGGTCACCCGGACGCTGCGTTGATTCTTGAAGGCCCATATCCTGGGCCAAGCCTTCAATACACCGGTTGGTGCTGCTTCAAGCTGGTGATCACGTCCGCTGTCAGCACAAACCCCGCCCCATACAAGGCTGCCAATTCAGCACTCCGCTTGGCAAACGCATCCACGCCTTGGCCATAGATGAACTGCAGCGCCCCACCCGTCCAGGCCGGAAAGCCGATGCCGAAGATCGAGCCGATGTTGCCGTCGTGCACCGAGGTCAGCACGCCTTCTTTAAGGCAGCGGGCGGTCCGAGTTGCCAAGGGATCGATGAGTCCATCGCTGTGATTTAGATCAGCGTGGCCAGGCCTCCAATCGTGCCAATGCTTGGAGCAGGGCCTCACCCGCTTGGTCCAATGTGCCATTGTTAAAAATCTCGATCGCCTCTTGCGGCACAGCAAATGCGCTGGCTCGCTGGACTCGCTGCTGGATTTGTTCAGCGGTTTCGCGTTGGCGAGCGCTCAGACGCTGTATCAGCGTGGCTGGGTCGGCTGTGATGTGTACCACCTGCATCCCCGGATGACTTTGTTGCGCGTGGTGCAGGTGTCCCCGTGAGCCATTAACCAGCACCCAGTGCCCCTGTTGCAAGGCCGACAGTTCGGTGTGGCGCACACCGTAATGCAATCCGTTGGCTTGCCATGACAGGGCAAATTGGCCTTGAGCTTGCAAGCGGTCAAAGCTGGCGGTGTCAATCTCTTCGTGTACTTCGCCACCTGCCGCGACAGGACGGGTGATGGTTCGCCGGGCCCAATGCACCGGTAGGCCCGGTGGCAGGCGCTCACGTAACCAGCCGAGAACGCTGTCCTTGCCTGCGCCAGATGGGCCCATCACGTAAATCAGTCGTTGATTCATCCGAGCAACTCCATTGTTTCAATCAATTCAAAATCGGCACCTGCATAAGGCTCGACAAACAGGGCAATGTGCGCAAATCGACAGGGTGGCAGCGATTCAAAGCGTGCGCGCGCAGCTTGTATCAGAGCGCTTTGGACATCGGCTGAGATCCCATCGAGCGGTCCTGTCAGGGACAGGTGAAATTGAAAATGGTCCAACACCCAGGGGTAGCCCCAGGCCAGCAGCAGGCGGTCTTGCTCAGGCGTGAGCCGTACTTTTCGGCGGCGTGCCAGTTCGACTTCGCTCAAAGGCTGCGCCAGAGCGTGCAGGCGCGTCACGCAGGCCGCTGCCGTTGCGTTGATGTGTGTGGTGTCGCCGTCCGGGCGCAGCGCCAGAAATTGTCCAAGTGTGCTCACCCGTAACGGCGGCAGGTCAAAGGCGGGCAGGCCCTTTGCCAGTTCGCGCATGGCTGTGCGCAGCGCGTCCAGACTTTGTCCATTGGCCAGAGTGAAGGGAGCTTTCAGTGTGGCGTGCCATCCGTAGCGGCGCGGGTCTGTGGTGCAGGCCTGAAATTCAGCAGGGGTCACGCCCTGGATATCGGGCGGTGCATAAGATGCACCGCTGGCCGCGCAGCGCCCCAGCCAATGACTGCCGGCCTGCCACCAGTCGCTGTGGACCTCGGGCACGAAATACACCGCACAGCGGTAAGGCGTTGAATGCTGCTCAAAGTTCATCGTGTTTCACCGTCAACGTCACGCGGTCACCCGCGAACCAAGCACGTGCGTATTCAATCGGCACGCCGTGTGTGTCCACGTTCACGCTGGTCACCAACAGCACCGGACGTGTGCTGGCTTGGCTCAGCAGGGCTGCAACGTCTGCATCGGGCAGCCGTGCGCTGATGCGGCTTTCCTGGCGCAGGTAATCCGATACGCCGTGTTGTGCAAAAGCCTCGGTGATGGAACCGCTGCTTTGCACAACATCGGCCAACCTTGCAAAACGAGGTAGGGGAAAGTAACGTTCGCTCACATGCAACGGCTGGCCTGCACCTTCGCCAAGTACGTGCAGATAAAGCAAAGGGCTCCCCAAGGCAACATCCAGTGCTTGAGCCTGATCGGCATTGGCCTGCACGGTTTCTGACTGGATGATTTGCAGCCCACCACGCACACCGGCTTGCGCCAGACCTTGGCGGTGACGTGTGCGTTTGCCCAACGCTAGGTCCACCGCAAACGCCTCCACAAAAGTACCGCGCCCTTGCGTGGACCGCACCAGGCCGCGTTGGCCGAGATTGGCCAACGAGCGGCGGATGGTGTGGCGGTTGACGCCAAATTGCTCGGCCAAAGCGTGCTCGGAGGGCAGGCGTTCACCTGGCAGATAGTGCCCTTGCCCAATGGCATCGGCCAGTTGCTGCGCAATGCGCGACCAGAAGCTGTCGCGCTCGGGTGGGTCATGAGAGGGGAGTTGTGGACTCGTCAATGAAGTTGTCATGGCTGTCATGAAAGCTACACACGGATTGCCTAAGCTGGCACCCATGTTTGAGTTGTATAGACAAGTGACAGGGTGCCACAACGATGTTTCACGCATTTGACAATGCCGGCCCAGACCGGAAAATTTCCCGCCCCGAATGGATGGCGCTGCTAGCCAGGGCGCCCTTGCCCTTGCTCAGTGAGGCTTTGACGGCCCACACCAACACGCCGCCGCGATGGCTGCGCAAACCTGAAACCGGTTTGATGATGGTGCAGGGCCGCGCAGGCGGCACTGGCGAGCGCTTCAACTTGGGTGAAATCACCGTCACCCGCTGTGCTTTGCGGCTTTCCGGTGACAGCATCGATGCAGCAGTGGGCGTTGCTTATGTACTGGGTCGCAACCACCGTCAGGCGCAACTGGCCGCCATGGCCGATGCATTGCTGCAAGACCCCTTGCAACGCGACTTGCTGGAAGCACAGCTGATCGACCCTGTGCGCCAGCACCTGCAACAAGCGCAAGCCCAACGCCACGATCGCGCCCAAACCACCAAGGTGGACTTTTTGACGGTGGCCCGCGAAGCCGGTGGTGACGACGAAGGAGATGAAGCATGAACGCCCCCGACTTGCAAAACATCGTAGCCGGATTCGACCACGAGGCCTTTGGCAGCCAAGCGGTTTTTCGCGCTGCGCTCGATGCCTTGTCGCACCCGGGTCGCCCACACGACATGCCCCTTGACACCGCACTGCCCAGGCAAGGCCATTGCGCGGCAGCGGCCTTGCTGCTGGGCTTACTCGATACCGACACCCCGCTCTGGCTGTCACCGACTTTGGCCAGCAGCGATGCACCAGCGTGGCTACGCTTTCACACCGGTTGCCCCATCGTGGCCGATGCCTGTGCTGCTCAATTTGTGTGGGTGGCCCAAGGCGATGACATGCCTGACCTAGCCAACCTACAAGGGGGCAGCGACGCTTACCCCGACCAATCTGCCACCTGCGTGCTCGATGTGAACAGCCTGCAAACCGATGCAATGGGCTGGCGCTTGCAGGGCCCCGGTATCCCGGCTGAACGAAATTTACGTGTGCGCGGTTTGCCATCTGGATTCGACCACCAATGGGCCAACAACCTCGCCAATTTCCCTCGGGGTGTGGACGTTTTCCTCTGCACACCTACCCAGATCGTGGGTCTTCCACGTACAACACGCATCCTGCCCACCACGGAGTTCTGACATGTACGTTGCCGTCAAGGGCGGAGAAACCGCCATCCTCAACAGCTACAAGCTGCTCGCCGCACAACGTCGCGGTGACACCAAGCACCCCGAACTCACAGTGACCCAGATCTGCCAGCAGCTCAAGCTGTCGGTGGACCGCGTGATGACCGAAGGCTCTGTGTACGACCCCGAACTGGCTGCGCTGGCCATCAAACAAGCCAGCGGCGATCTGGTGGAAGCCATCTTTTTATTGCGCGCCTATCGCGCCACCTTACCCCGGCTGGGCAGCACCTGTCCTCTGGAAACGGCCCACATGCAACTGGACCGCCGTATCTCGGCCACCTTCAAGGACTTGCCCGGTGGCCAGGTGCTGGGCCCCACTTACGACTACACGCAGCGGCTGCTCGACTTCAGCTTGCTAGCCGAAGCTCAAACTCTGGATCACGCTCCTAACATCGCACCCGAACAAACTACCGCGCCCGCCGAATCTGTGCCCCGCGTGGTGGACTTGCTTAACCAGGAAGGCCTGATTGAAACATTTGCCCCACCCGCAGACGACCCGGCCCCATCCGACCTGACCCGCGAACCGTTGCGATTTCCGGCAGGCCGTGCCACCCGTTTACAAAATCTGGCCCGCGGTGACGAAGGCTTTTTGCTGGCCATGGCCTATTCCACCCAGCGCGGTTATTCCCACACCCACCCGTTTGTCGGCGAAGTGCGGCTGGGCCAGATGGCGGTGGAAATCGCGCCCGAAGAACTGGGTTTTGCCATTTCGATCGGTGACATCGAAATCACTGAATGTGAAATGGTGAACCAATTTGGCGGCAGCAAGACCGAGCCGCCGAAATTCACACGGGGCTATGGCCTGGCTTTTGGCCACAGCGAACGCAAAGCCATGGCCATGAGCCTCGTAGACCGCGCACTGCGTGCTGAGGAGCTGGGCGAAGACATCCAGTCCCCAGCCCAGATGCAGGAGTTTGTACTTTCGCACAGCGACAGCCTGGAGGCCTCGGGCTTTGTTCAGCACCTGAAGCTGCCGCATTACGTGGACTTCCAATCCGAGCTGGAGTTAGTGCGCAAGATGCGCGCGCAGCTGGTCAACCCGCGAGTCGATAAATGCCCCGAGGACAACCTATGAATGCCCCACGCGATATGCCTGACTTGAATGAACTGCAACGGATCACTCCTCATGACCCGGCCCCCGAAGTCAACTTCGCCTACTTGGACGAGCGCACCAAGCGCATGATCCGCCGCGCCATCCTGAAGGCTGTGGCCATTCCTGGCTACCAGGTCCCGTTTGGCTCACGCGAAATGCCTCTGCCCTACGGCTGGGGCACAGGCGGCATTCAAGTCACCGCTTCGGTGATTGGCCCGAAAGATGTGCTCAAGGTCATTGACCAAGGCTCAGATGACACGGTCAATGCGGTCAACATCCGGCGCTTCTTTGAGCGCACAGCGGGCGTGGATACCACTACGCGCACGCACGAAGCCACACTGATCCAGACGCGCCACCGCATCCCGGAAAAGCCGTTGACCGAAGGCCAGATCATCATCTACCAAGTGCCTGTGCCCGAGCCCATGCAGCGCCTGGAACCCCGCGAAACCGAAACCCGCACCCTGCATGGCCTGGCCGAATACGGACTGATGCATGTGAAGCTGTACGAAGACATTGCCCGCTACGGCCACATCGCCACCACCTACGACTACCCGGTCATGGTGAACCAGCGCTACATCATGTCGCCGTCGCCGATCCCGAAGTTCGACAACCCCAAGATGCACATGAACCCAGCTCTGCAGCTGTTTGGTGCTGGCCGCGAAAAACGCATTTACGCGGTGCCGCCCTACACACCTGTTGAGAGCCTGGCGTTTGATGACCACCCCTTCGAGATGCAAAAGTGGAACGCGGCCTGTGCGCTGTGCGGCGCCACCGACTCCTTTCTGGACGAAGTCATCACAGACGACGCCGGAGGCCGCATGCACGTGTGCTCCGACTCGGATTACTGCCAGACGCGGCAGGATGAGGCCGAGGGTTTGAGCACCGCAGCGCCGGGAGCTGTTGTGCCATGAACTTGCTAATTCGCGAAGCCACCGAGGGCGACCTGCCCGCTGTGTTGGCCTTGTATGCCCAGCCGGACATGGACAACGGCCAGGTGTTGGCGCTCGATGAAGCCAAGCTGCTGCTGGCCCAGTTTCGCCAATACCCCGGCTACCGACTGTGGGTTGCCTGCAATGACAACAACACCCCACATGTCGGCGAAGTCGTCGGCAGCTACGCCTTGCTCATCATGCACAACCTGGCGCATCGGGGCAGCTCATCGGCCATCGTAGAAGACGTGGTGGTCAGCCCCGACCGGCAAGGCCAGGGCATTGGCCAGCAGATGATGCAGCACGCCCAGCAGCAAGCGCACGACGCCGCTTGCTACAAGCTGGTGCTGTCGTCCAACCAGAAGCGCGAACGCGCACATGCCTTTTACGAGTCGCTGGGTTTTCAGCGGCACGGTTTCAGTTTTGTGATCGGGATTTGACATGGATACCCTGGACAACACATTGCCACTTTTGCGCGTGCGTGGCGTGGGCAAACGCTATGGCGAGCGCGTCGCCCTGCAAGGTGCCAGCTTTGACCTCTGGCCTGGCGAAGTCATGGCCGTGGTCGGTGAATCCGGCTCGGGCAAATCCACCTTGCTCAATGCGATTGCGGCGCGCAGCCGCCCCGATGCTGGTCAGGTGGAGTTTCTGGGCCGTGACGGCCAACTGCAGGACATCTACACCATGACCGAAGCTCAGCAGCGTCTGCTGGCCCGCACCGATTGGGGGTTTGTGCACCAGAACGCGGCCGACGGCCTGCGCATGGACGTATCGGCCGGGGCCAATGTGGGTGAACGCCTGATGGGCCTGGGCGAGCGGCATTACGGCCAGCTGCGCAGCACCGCACAAGAATGGTTGCAGCGAGTCGAGATCGATGCGGCCCGTATCGACGATGCGCCCCGCACCTTCTCGGGCGGCATGCGCCAGCGCCTGCAGATAGCCCGCAATTTGGTCACCCGCCCGCGTCTGGTGTTCATGGACGAACCCACCTCGGGCCTTGATGTGTCGGTACAGGCGCGGCTGCTGGATTTGCTGCGCCAACTCACACGCCAGATGCAACTGGCAGTGGTCATCGTCACGCATGACCTGGCCGTGGCCCGGCTTTTGGCCCACCGCATGATGGTCATGCAGCGTGGCCAGGTGGTCGAAGCCGGACTCACTGACCAAGTGCTCGATGACCCGCAGCACCCCTACACCCAATTGCTGGTGTCTTCTGTTTTGCAACCCTGAACCACAAAGAACCCCACGATGCTGCACATGAAACAGGTGTCCAAGCGCTTCACGCTGCACCACCAAAATGGCGCCGAACTGCAGGTGCTCAACCAAGTTGATCTGTCGGTGGCCCCAGGCGAGTGCGTGGTGCTCGACGGGCCATCGGGCATGGGCAAGAGCACTTTGCTCAAACTCGTTTACGCCAACTACCGCGCCACCAGTGGTCAGATCGAGGTACGCCAGGCCAACGGCCAGGTGCTCGACCTGACACAAGCCTCACCCCGCGAGCTGGTGCGCATGCGCCGCGACACGGTGGGCTATGTCAGCCAGTTTTTGCGCGTGATCCCCCGCGTCTCGGCGCTCGATGTCGTGGCCGAACCCCTGATCGAGGATGCGTCCGACTCGGCCGATGCGCTTGAGGCTGCCCGTGAACAGGCTCGCGTTTGGCTGACCCGCCTGCGCATTCCCGAGCGCCTGTGGCACCTGCCTCCGGCCACCTTTTCCGGAGGTGAGCAGCAACGCATCAACATCGCCCGCAACATGATCAAGCCCCGCCCCATCCTTTTGCTCGACGAACCCACGGCCTCGCTGGACGCGGCCAACACCCAGACCGTGATCGACCTGATCCGTGAAGCCGTCGGCCGGGGTGCTGCCCTGGTCGGCATCTTCCACGACGCCCATGTGGGCGCTGCCGTGGCAACCCGCCGCGTGGACGTGGCCCAATTCAGGAGCGCGGCATGAACACCCTTATTTTCAAAAACGCGCGCCTGGTGTTGCCCACTGAGGTGGTGCAAGGCAGCGTAGCGGTCCAAGCCGGCCGGATCCATTCGGTGGACCAGGGCGTGGCCACGGGTGCCGAGGGCTGGGATATGGAAGGCGACTACCTCATGCCTGGCTTTGTCGAGATGCACACCGACAACTTCGAGCGCCACCTGATGCCACGGCCTAAAGTGCAGTGGGCAGAAATGCCCGCGCTGATGGCGCATGATGCCGAAGTGGCGGCTGCTGGCATCACCACCGTGTTCGACGCACTCGGTGTGGGCGATGCCGACCCCGACAGCCTGCGCGGCAGCACCTGGGACCCGGTGATTGAAACCATTGACCGGTGCACCCAACAAAACCTCTTGCGTGCCGACCATCACCTGCATGTGCGTTGCGAGTTGCCTGCGCCAAACACCATTGATTTGTTCAAGCCCTTCCATGGCCATCCGCGCCTGTCGCTCATCTCACTGATGGACCACACGCCCGGCCAGCGCCAGTGGGAAAACATCGATGTAGCGCGGGTGTACTACACCGGCAAGAAGGGCTGGTCGAACGAGAAGTTTGAACGCCAGGTGGCGCTGTCGGCCGAGTTGCAAGACCGCTATGCCCAGCCGCACCGCGCCTACTTTGTGGACTACTGCCGCAGCCACGGCATCGCGTTGGCCAGCCACGACGACACCACCGCCGCCCACGTGCAGCAAGCCCATGCCGAAGGGGCCAGCATGTCCGAGTTTCCGACCACCGTGCTGGCAGCACGTACGGCCCACGCGCATGGCCTGCTGAACGTGATGGGCGGGCCCAACGTGGTGCGTGGCGGCTCCCATTCGGGCAATGTGTCGGCGGCCGAACTGGCGCGACATGGCCTGCTCGACATCCTCTCATCCGACTATGTGCCCGGCAGCATGCTGAGCGCCGTGGTGCGGTTGGTCGATGACGGCATTCTGAGCTTGCCCCTGGCCGTGGCCACCGTCACCCACAACCCGGCCCGTGCCACCGGCTTAAAAGACCGGGGCCAGATCACGCCTGGCCTTCGCGCCGACCTGATCCAGGTGCGCTTTGTGGACATGCCCCAAGGTCAGCGCCACGCGGTGGTGCGCGCCGTCTGGCGCGAAGGGCAAAGGGTACTTTGAGCGCATGACATTCAATCTTCCCGCAGATGTCAAATGCCTGTCACACAGGCAATACAGACTCTGCTTGTCTAGACATCTTTTGGAGTCGTTATGGCCTTGCGTATTCAAAAACTCAACAAACATTTTGCTAACGGCAAACATGCCTTGCGAGACATTGACCTGAACATTGGAGAGGGTGAAATGGTCGCCTTGATCGGTGCATCGGGCTCGGGCAAATCGACCTTGCTGCGCATGGTGGCTGGTTTGCTGGTGGCTGATGCCGGCGCCGGCTCGGTAATTGAAGTAAACGGCCATTGTGTGCAGCGCGAAGGTCGGATTGTCAGTGACATCCGCACCATTCGGTCGCAAGTGGGTTTTGTGTTTCAGCAATTTAACTTGGTTGACCGTTTGCCAGTTTTGGTCAATGTGCTGGTTGGTCGCTTACACGCCATGCATTGGTTGCGCGGCGTGATGGGCTGGTTCAACGCGCAAGAGCGTAGTGCTGCCCTTGCTGCCCTGGAGCGAGTGGGCATTTTGGACTGTCACAAACAACGGGCCTCGACCCTGTCGGGTGGTCAGCAGCAACGCGCTGCCATCGCGCGCACTTTGGTCCAGGGCGCAAAGTTGGTTTTGGCCGATGAGCCAATTGCCTCTTTGGATCCAGAATCCTCTCGCAAGGTAATGGAAATTTTGTCCACCATTCAGCGCGAAGATGGCCGCACAGTCATTGTGTCGTTGCATCAAGTGGACATGGCCATCCGCTATTGCCCCCGTGTGATCGCATTGAACCAAGGCCAAGTGGTGTATGACGGCCCGGCTGCGGCCCTGACACCTGCTTTGCTTCGTGAGTTGTATGGCATGCAAGCCAACGAGTTCTTGAGTGGCAGTGAGTTGCTCGTGTCTGCTCAGGCGCAAACCCCTGCCCCAGTTTTGGCTTGGTCCAACACCTTGGCTCAAGCTGCCTGAATTTTTTTAATCCGATTGGAGTTATATATGCTCAAAAAAACCCTCGCCGCCTTGACCATTGGCCTAAGCTTCACTACGGCCATGGCCCAAGAAGTCACTTTCGGCATCATTTCCACAGAGGCCACGCAAAACCTGAAAGCCGACTGGCAACCCTTGCTGGACGATATGGAAAAGCAGACGGGCTTGAAGGTTAAGGCATTCTTCGCACCTGATTACGCCGGCATCATCGAAGGTATGCGCTTCAACAAAGTGCAAATAGCCTGGATGGGCAACAAGTCGGCCATGGAGGCGGTGGACCGATCTAACGCTGAAGTGTTCGCTCAGATGGTCAACGCTGACGGCACACAAGGCTATTACTCTCACCTGATCGTTCACAAAGACAGTCCACTGAACAATCTGAATGACTTGTTCAGCAATGCCAAAAACCTGAGCTTTGGCAACGGCGACCCTAACTCCACATCGGGTTTCTTGGTACCCGGCTTTTATGTGTTCGCCCAAAACAAAGTCGATGCCAAAACGGCTTTCAAAGTGTCTCGCAGTGCCAATCATGAAGCCAATGCTTTGGCCGTGGCTAACAAGCAAGTGGACGTCGCCACCAACAACAGCGAAAACTTGGACAAGATCAAAGAGCGCCAGCCAGAAAAATTCAAGGACATCAAGATCATTTGGACTTCACCCCTGATCGCTTTGGACCCCTTGGTCATGAGCAAGAATTTGCCTGAAGCCACCAAGACCAAGATCAAAACCTTCTTTTACAACTACGCCAAGACCAATGCGAAAGAAAAAGAAGTGGTGATGAAGATCTCCAAGTTGTCGGGTTTCAAACCCTCCACCAACGATCAGCTCAAGCCCATCCGTCAGTTGGACTTTTTTGCACAGCGTAACAAAGTGGAAGGCGACAGCACCCTGACTTCAATCGAAAAACAAACCAAGCTGGCTGAAATAGACCAGAAATTGGCAGCGATGAAGTAATGGATTTGCCCATGTCTTCCATCACCCATCCACCCTTACACGACTTGGCCAAAACGGCAGTAGTCAAGCGCAGCCTAACTTGGTATGTGTCGTGGGCCTTGTTGCTTTTGTTGCTGGTGGCATCTTGGCGAGGCGCTGACATGCGGCCAGCCGAGTTGTTCCGTGACTCGGGCAACATGAGTCAATATGCTGCTGAATTTTTCCCACCCAATTTTCGGCAATGGCGAATGTACGTTGACGAGATGGTGATCACTTTGCAAATTGCTTTGTGGGGCACTGCGTTGGCGGTGGTGACCGCGGTGCCCTTGGCGTTGCTGGCGTCCTCCAACATCGTGCCTTGGTGGGTGTACCAGCCGGTGCGCCGCTTGATGGACTCGTTCCGCGCCATCAACGAGATGGTGTTTGCCATGTTGTTCGTTGTGGCTGTTGGCTTGGGTCCATTTGCCGGGGTGCTGGCCTTGTGGATTCACACTTCAGGCATTTTGGCCAAGTTGTTTTCCGAGGCTGTGGAGGCCATCGATCCTCAGCCAGTTGAGGGCATTCGTTCAACAGGTGCATCGGCCATGCACGAAATTGTTTACGGCGTTATCCCGCAAGTCATGCCGCTTTGGATATCGTTCACGCTGTACCGTTTTGAGTCCAACGTCCGATCTGCGTCGGTGGTGGGCATGGTCGGCGCTGGCGGGATCGGTGTCGTGCTGTGGGAAATCATTCGCGGTTTTCAGTATGCCGAAACCTGCGCTGTGATGCTTATCATCATCGTCACTGTCAGCATCATTGACCTTGTATCTGCGCGCATTCGTCAATTCTTTGTTTGAGGTAACTATGTCCTTAACTTTGCCCGAGGTGGTTTCTTTGCTCCAACGCCGTGGCCAAAATCAATACGGCATGGAAGCGATCAATCAACTGGAGCACGCCTTGCAGTGCGCCAATTTGGCCGAAAAAGCAGGCGAAACGCCGGAAACCATTGTGGCCTCTCTGTTGCACGACTTGGGGCACTTATTGGCTGCTGAGCGTGATGGTCTGCAAGAGCACAACATCCAACAAGACGATTTGCACCAATACATCGCTTTGCCATTCATCCGAAGCTTGTTCCCGGATGCTGTGCTGGAGCCTATTCGCTTGCATGTTGATGCCAAACGCTATCTTTGCCTGATCGACCCTAAATATTGGTCCGATTTGTCACCCGCATCTAAGCACAGCCTGGAACAGCAAGGCGGGGTGTTCAGCGAGTCAGAGGCGGAAGCTTTTATCTCGCAACCCTTTGCGGCCGAAGCAGTGCGCTTGCGTCGTTACGACGACTTGGCCAAAGTTCCTGCCAAGCAGGTGCCTAACTTGGCGCACTACAACGTCCACTTGCAACAGGTGGCGTTGAGGGCTTAACTTTCTGGAGGCTTATGGGCTGTCGACTCCTGGTTGGCTGGGCAGGCCCATCGCATCAAAGGAAATACATTTTTTCCTGCTGATAGAGGAATCAATTTCAGAGCGTTGATTCTTGAAGGCCATTATCTTAGGCCACGTCGTCAATACACCGGATGGTGCTGCTTCAAGCTGGCGATCACTTCCGCCGTCAGTGCAAAACCCTGGCCGTATGCCGCAGCCAGTTCAGCACAACGCTTGGCAAACGCATCCACGCCCTGGCCATAGATGAACTGCAGCGCCCCACCCGTCCAGGCCGGAAAGCCGATGCCGAAGATCGAGCCGATGTTGCCGTCGTGCACCGAGGTCAGCACGCCTTCTTGCAGGCAGCGGGCGGTCTCCACGGCCTGGCGGTACAGCAGGCGGTCTTTGATGTCTTGCAGGCTATAGCTCGCGCCTGACTTTTCAAAGCGGGTTTTGAGTTCGGGCCACAGCACTTTTTTCTGGCCTGCGGGGTAGTCGTAAAAACCACCACCTGCGGCGCGGCCGGGGCGTTGGAGTTCCTTGACCATGCGCTCGACCAGCAGCTCGCCGGGCGTGGCCTGGTAAGTCTTGCCCTCTTTGGCAAAGTCTTCGCGGGTTTGGTCCAGCACATGCACCGACAGCGACAGCGCGGTTTCGTCCAGCACGGCCAGCGGCCCCACGGGCATGCCCACTTGCATGGCCAGGTTCTCGATCACGGGGGCGGGGATGCCCTCGCCCAGCATGGCCGCGCCTTCCATCACAAAGGTGCCAAAGGTACGGCTGGTGTAAAAGCCACGCGAGTCGTTCACCACGATCGGCAGCTTGCCCAGTGCCTGCACGTAGTCATACGCACGGGCAATCGTCTCGTCGTCGGTTTGTGCACCGCGAATGATCTCCACCAGCTTCATCTTGTCCACGGGGCTGAAGAAGTGGATGCCCACGAATTTCTCGGGCTTGGCGCTGGCCGTGGCCAGGCCGCTGATGGGCAAGGTGGAGGTGTTGCTGGCAAAGAAGCCGCCCTCGGCGAGCATCGGCTCGGCCTCTTGCGTGACCTTGGCCTTGAGTTCGCGGTTTTCAAACACAGCCTCAATGATCAGGTCGCAGCCTTGGAGGTCAGCGGCGCTGGCCGTGGGCTGGATGAGTGACAACAAAGCCGCTTGCTTGTCTGCAGCCATGCGGCCTTTGTCCACGCGCTTTTGCGTGAGCTTGTGGCTGTAGGCCTTGCCTTTTTCAGCGGCTTCCATGCTCACGTCTTTCAGCACGGTGGCGATGCCCCGGCTCGCTTGCGCATAGGCGATGCCCGAGCCCATCATGCCTGCGCCCAAGATGCCCACTTTTTGCGGCTTGTAGCGCGGTGCAGCCTTGGGTCGGCTTTGGCCACCCTTGATGCTGTTCATGTTGAAGAAGAAGGTGTTGATCATGTTGCGCGCCACCTGGCTGGTCATGAGACCGGCGAGGTAACGGCTTTCGATGCGCATGGCGGTGTCAAAGTCCACCATCGCGCCTTCGACCATGGCGGCCAGTGCCGCTTCGGGCGCGGGGTACAGACCGCGTGTTTTTTGCTTGAGCACGGCAGGCGCCACGCTGAGCATGCCCGCGATCTTGGGGTTGCTGGGCGTGCCGCCGGGCATTTTGTAGTCCTTGCGGTCCCACACATGCTGGGCGGCTTCGGGCTGGCCTTGCGATGCAGCGATGAAAGCCAATGCGCGGGGGCGCAACTGATCGTCACTGTCCACCAGCTCATGCACCAGGCCGAGCTTGACGGCTTCGTCGGGGCCAAAGAGTTGGCTTTCCAGCACATAGGGCTGCGCGGCCAGCAAACCCAGCACGCGGGTCATCTTGGTGATGCCGCCGCCACCGGGGATCAAGCCCAGCGTGACTTCGGGCAGTCCGAACTGGGTTTTGGGGTTGCGGGTGGCGATGCGGTGGTGGCCGATCAGCGCCACTTCCCAGCCACCGCCCAGCGCCGAACCATTGAGGCAGCTGACCACGGGCACGCCCAGGGTCTCGATGGTGCGAAAGCTTTTCTTGATGCCTTCGATCTCGGCAAAGACGCGCGGGCCGTCCGAGGCTTGCGAGCGCATCACGCCCTTGAGGTCTGCCCCCGCAAAAAACGACGTCTTGGCCGAGGCCAGCACGATGCCCTTGAGTTGGGCCTTGTCTTGGGCCACCTGCTCGGCCGCCTGGGCCAGGTCGGCTTGCCATTGCAGGCACATGGTGTTGACCGGCGAGCCCTGCTCGTCAAAGGTGATGGTGGCGATGCCGTCCGCCAGTTCGTAGCGCAGTGTTTTCAAAATCATGGTGCTGTCTCCCCGGTCAAACGCGTTCAACGATGGTGGCAATGCCCATGCCGCCGCCCACACACAAAGTGGCCAAGCCGTAGCGCAGTTGGCGGCGGTGCAGCTCGTCGATCAGGATGCCCAAAATCATCGCGCCTGTGGCCCCCAGCGGGTGGCCCATGGCAATCGCGCCACCGTTCACGTTGACCTTATCGTGCGACACACCCATCTCTTGCATGAACTTCATGGGCACGGCGGCAAAGGCTTCGTTCACCTCGAACAAATCGATCTGGTCAATCGTCAGGCCCGCCTTGGCCAGCGCCTTGCGCGCGGCGGGCATGGGGCCAGTCAGCATGATGGTCGGGTCAGCGCCCGACAAGGCCACCGACACGATGCGCGCACGCGGCGTGAGGCCGTGGGTTTTGCCTGCGGCTTCCGAGCCGATGAGCACTGCCGCTGCGCCGTCCACAATGCCAGACGAGTTGCCCGCGTGGTGCACATGGTGGATGCGCTCGACCTGCGGGTAGCGCTGCAAGGCCACGGCGTCAAAGCCCATGGCCCCCAGCTGTTCAAACGAGGCTTTGAGGCCGCCCAATGTTTCCACCGTGGTGCCGGGCTTGATGAATTCGTCTTGCGCCAGGATGACCTGTCCCAGCTTGTCTTTGACCGGCACGACCGAGCGGTCGAAATAGCCCGCTGCACGCGCGGCCGTGGCGCGCTTTTGCGACTCGACCGCATAGGCATCCACATCGTGACGCGTGAAGCCGCTCAGGGTGGCGATCAAGTCCGCACCAATGCCTTGCGGCACAAACAGCGTGGCGCTGTTGGTTTCGGGGTCTTGCGCCCAAGCGCCGCCGTCCGAGCCGATTGGCACGCGGCTCATGCTCTCCAGGCCCCCGGCCACCACAAGGTCTTCCCAGCCGCTGCGCACCTTCATGGCGGCGGTGTTGACCGCCTCCAGGCCCGAGGCGCAAAAGCGGTTGAGCTGCACGCCCGAGCAGCGCCAGTCCCAACCGGCTGCCAGAGCCGCCACCTTGGGGATGACCGAGCCTTGCTCGCCAATGGGCGAGACCACGCCCATGACCACGTCGTCTACCGCAGCAGTGTCGAACTGGTTGCGGCTTTGCAGCTCGCGCAACACGCCGCTCAAAAGACTGATCGGCTTGACCTCGTGGAGGCTGCCGTCTTTTTTGCCTTTGCCACGCGGTGTGCGTATGGCGTCGTAAACAAATGCTTCGCTCATGAATGTCTCCTGGGGGTCATCAGGGGTTTGCCCTGTGTTGTGGATTTTTGCATTCAGTATAGACTTTTACCAAGCAAACGCTTTGTATAAATAAACAACCCCAAGTCCTGAAGGTGACACCATGATCGAACGCACCCTTTTCAACGCCGACCACGAGGCTTTCCGCGACAGCTTTCGCCGCTTCATGGACAAGGAAATCGCCCCCCACCACGAAGCCTGGGAAGAGCAAGGCTACGTGGACCGCGCCGTGTGGGACAAGGCCGGTGAAAACGGCTTTTTGTGCATGACCCTGCCCGAGGCCTATGGCGGCTCAGACGCAGACAAGCTGTATTCGGTGGTGCAGATGGAAGAACTGGCACGCGCAGGGTTCAGCGGCATTGGCTACGGCCTGCACAGCGAGATCGTCGCCCCTTACATCCTGCATTACGGCACCGAAGCCCAAAAGCAAAAGTACCTGCCCAAGCTGGCCAGCGGTGAGATGGTGGGCGCGATCGCCATGAGCGAACCAGCTGCAGGTTCGGACCTGCAGGGCGTGAAAACCACCGCGCTGCTGCAGCCCGATGGCACATATTTGATCAACGGCAGCAAGACCTTCATCACCAACGGCTGGCACGCCGATTTGGTGATCCTGGTGGCCAAGACCGACCCGGCTGCCGGGGCCAAGGGCACCAGCTTGTTCCTCATTGAGCGCGGTATGCCCGGCTTTGAAAAGGGCAAGCGCTTGAAGAAGTTGGGCCTCAAGGCGCAAGACACGTCCGAGCTATTTTTTGACAACGTCAAGGTCAGCGCCGACCAGCTGTTGGGTGGCACGGCCATGCAGGGCAAGGGCTTCATTTGTCTGATGGAGCAGCTGCCCTGGGAGCGCCTGCAAATCGCGATTGGCGGCATTGCGGCAGCGCAAGCGGCCATCGACTGGACGGTGCAGTACGTGAAGGACCGCAAGGTGTTTGGCCAGGCTGTGGGCAACTACCAGAACACCCGCTACACCCTGGCCGAGTTGCAGACCGAGGTGCAGGTGGCCCGCGTGTTTGTGGACAAATGCTGCGAGCTGATCGTGCAAGACAAACTCGACACCGCCACCGCCAGCATGGCCAAGTACTGGTGCTCGGATTTGCAATGCAAGGTGATGGACGAATGCGTGCAGCTGCACGGCGGCTACGGCTACATGTGGGAATACCCCATCACCCGCGCCTATGCCGACGCCCGCGTGCAACGCATCTACGGCGGCACCAACGAGATCATGAAAGAAGTGATCTCGCGCAGCATGGGTTTGGCGGGGCGCTGAATGTCTTTGCCACCAGAAAAGCCTGAACCTGTTGACTTCAATGTAGGAGCTTGCCTGCAAGCGATTCCGCTCGGGCCACGGCCCTTCATCGCCAGCAGGGCTGGCTCCCACAGAGGCCCCATCACTCAACATGACCGAACTGGCTGAACCCAAACGCACACGCGGCCGCCCCCGCAAGACCGAGGGCGAGCGTGACGATGGCAATCGGCGGCAAGCGCTGATTGCGGCGGCGGCGCAGCTGTTTCACCGGCAAGGCTATGACGCCACCAGCACCCGCGAGATCGCCGCGCAGGTCGGCATGCAGCCAGGCTCGCCCTTCTACCACTTTGGCAACAAACAAGACCTGTTGCTGGCCGTGATGGTCGAGGGCATGAAGCAGGCCAGTGAGCGCCAACGCGCAGCCTGTGCCCGTTTGGGTGGTGATGAAAGCGCTCGCGACCAGCTGCGCGTATTGATCCGCAACCAGTTCGATGTGCTGCTGGGGCCCGACAGTGACTTCATCCCGGTGATGCTGTACGAATGGCGCTCGCTGAGCGCCGAACAACGCCAGACCATCACGCAAATCAAGGACGAGTACGAAGCGGCCTGGACACCCGTGCTGCAAGCCTTGCACGACAGTGGCCAGCTGCAGGCCCCCGTGGCACTGGCACGGCTGATGATTTTTGGCGCTTTGAATTGGGCAGTGCAGTGGTACCAGCCACCCCCCAAAAAGACGGCGAAGAAAAGTCCACCACGCGCCTCGCTGGACGAATTGACCGAGGCCGCCCTGGCCCTGTTTTTGAGAGACCCCGCATGAAGCCCACCACACCCTACCAATCCGTCTTTGCGCCCGGCCTGCTGCGCGGGCAGGTCATCCTGGTCACCGGCGGCGGCTCGGGCATTGGCCGCTGCACCGCACACGAACTGGCGAGCCTGGGCGCACACGTGGTGCTGGTGGGCCGCAACCCCGAAAAACTCGCCAACACCGCACAAGAGATCGCGGGTGATGGCGGCCAGGTGAGCTGGCACAGTTGCGACATCCGGCGCGAGGCAGATGTACAAACCATGGTGGCGCAAGTGACACAACAGCACGGGCGCATCCATGGCTTGGTGAACAACGCGGGTGGGCAATACATCTCGCCCCTGGCCAGCACCAGCGCCAAGGGCTGGCAGGCGGTCATCGACACCAACTTGACGGGCGGTTTTTTAGTGGCACGCGAGTGCTTCAACCAAAGCATGCAACAGCACGGCGGCGCGGTGGTCAACATCGTGGCCGACATGTGGGGCTCCATGCCCGGCATGGGCCACAGCGGCGCAGCGCGGGCGGGCATGGTCAGCTTCACCGAAACGGCTGCATTGGAGTGGGCAGCGCACGGTGTACGTGTGAATGCCGTGGCCCCCGGCTACATCGCCAGCAGCGGCATGGACCATTACCCACCCGAGGCGGGCCCGATGCTGCGCGATATGCGCAACACCGTACCGCAAGGCCGCTTTGGCACCGAAGCCGAAACTTCGGCAGCGATTGTGTTTTTGCTGTCGCCCGCCGCCAGCTTCATCAGCGGCAGCGTGCTGCGTGTGGACGGCGCCCGCCCGCAGATGCGCATGGGCTGGCAACAAACCGTGGCCCAACCCGATGTGCAAGACCGCGATGCGGTCAAACCGTTCAACGGCTTTCACCGTGCCGTCACCCCCAAAGTATTCCAATGACATTCGAATCCACCTGGAACCCGCACAGCCCTGTGGCGCAGCAACGGCGCGAGGCAGCACTGGCCCGCCTGGCGCAGTGGCAAGCCTTGCAAGAACGGGCAGCTCTTGCCTCGGCCCAGTCCAAACCTGTGTTCGACAAACGCGGGCAGTTGCTGCCGCGTGAACGCGTGGCCTTGTTGCTCGACCCCGGTGCACCCTTCTTGCCGCTGTGCGCCTTGGCGGGCTTCATGCAAGACACGCCCGACCCTGCCAAGTCGGTGCCCGGCGGCGGCATGATCGCGGGCATCGGTTTTATCAATGGCGTGCGCTGCATGGTGGTGGCCAGCGACTCGGGCATCGAGGCCGGGGCCATTCAGGCGCGGGGCCTGGAAAAGATTTTGCGTGTGCAGGAGTTGGCCCTCGAAAACAAACTCCCCTTTGTGCACCTGGTCGAAAGCGCCGGGGCCAACCTGATGCAGTACAAGGTTGAGGGCTTTGTGCTGGGCGGCAGCCTGTTTCGCAACCTGGCCCGCCTGTCGGCAGCGGGCTTGCCGGTGCTCACCGTGCAACACGGCTCGGGCACCGCAGGCGGGGCCTACATGCCGGGTTTGAGTGACACCGTCATCATGGTGCGCGGCAGGTCGCGTGCTTTTCTGGCCGGGCCGCCTTTGCTCAAAGCCGCTACCGGCGAAGTCGCCACCGAAGAAGAATTGGGCGGCGCCGAGATGCACACCAGCGTCTCGGGCCTAGGCGAGTACCTATGCGAAGACGACCGGCATGCGCTGGGCACGGCCCGCGATGTGGTGGCGCGCTGGGACTGGCCAGCACACAAGACACAACGAGAAGCCAAACCCCCGCGCTTTGACGCCGAGGAACTGCTGGGCCTGATGCCCGCCCACCACCGCGAACCGGTGGACATGCGCGAAGTCATTTTGCGGCTGGTGGACGATTCGGATTTTCTGGAATTCAAGCCATTGTTCGGTGCAGCCACCGTGTGCGCACAGGCCCGCATCGGGGGCCATGCGGTCGGCATCATCAGCAACAACGGACCGATTGATGTGGCTGGGGCCAACAAGGCCACGCATTTCATCCAGTGGATGTGCCAGCTGGGCCACCCCCTCATTTACTTGCAAAACACCACCGGCTACATGGTGGGCAAAGACAGCGAGCAAGGCGGCATGATCAAGCACGGCTCCAAGATGATCCAGGCCGTGACCAGCGCCACCGTGCCGCAGCTCACCATCCAGTGTGGGGCCTCGTTTGGTGCGGGCAACTACGGCATGTGCGGGCGGGGTTATGCGCCGCGCTTTTTGTTCAGCTGGCCTGGAGCCAAGACGGCGGTGATGGGAGGCGAGCAAGCGGCCCGCACCATGCAGATCGTGGCCGAGGCGGGCATGGCCCGCAAAGGCATCACACCCGACCCCGAGAAGATGCAGGCCCAGTTCGACAAGATCGTGGCCTTGTTCGAGGCGCAGGCCGATGCCTTCTACACCAGCGGCCTGGTGCTGGACGACGGTGTGATCGACCCGCGAGAAACCCGCAGCGTGTTGTCGTTTTGCCTCGACACCTGCTGTGAAGCGGCAGCCCACCAACCCCGCGCCAGCACCTTTGGCGTGGCCCGGATGTGAGTGCCATGACCATGCATAGGCACATTCCGCTTTATCACTCCGGGCTTGAGCCTTTTCTCTGCCACCCTATGGATGACCCTCTTCTCTGTCACCCCGGGCTTGACCCGGGGTCCATGCCTGTTCACACATGGATGCCGGATCAAGTCCGGCATGACAGGCGCTTACATCATCCCCGGCATGACAGACCTTGGCGTCAGACGGCATAACAGATAACCCAACAAAGTACCAGGAGACAAGCCATGCAATACACCCACGAGCACCGCGAGATCCAGAACACGCTCAAGCGTTTCATCGAATCCGAAATTAACCCCCATGTGGACGAATGGGAAGCCGCAGAAATTTTCCCCGCGCATGAGGTCTTCAAGAAGATGGGCAACCTGGGCCTCTTGGGCCTGACCAAGCCCGAGGCCTTTGGCGGTGCAGGCCTCGACTATTCCTACAGCCTGGCCATGGCCGAAGCGCTGGGGCACATTGACTGCGGCGGCATTCCCATGGCCATTGGTGTGCAGACCGACATGGCCACCCCTGCGCTGGCGCGTTTTGGCAGCGATGAACTGCGCGCGCAGTTTCTGGCCCCAGCCATTGCGGGCGACATGGTGGGCTGCATTGGCGTGAGCGAGCCCGGTGCGGGCAGCGATGTGGCGGGCATCAAGACCGTGGCCCGCAAGGATGGCGACGACTACGTGATCAGCGGGCAAAAAATGTGGATCACCAACAGCCTGCAGGCCGACTGGATGTGCATGTTGGTCAACACGGGCGAAGGACCGATCCACAAAAACAAAAGCCTGGTCATGGTGCCCATGCGCGAAAACGGCAAGTTGAGGCCCGGCATCGAAGTGGGCAAGAAGATCAAGAAGATCGGCATGAACAGCAGCGACACGGGCCTGATTTATTTTGACGAGGTGCGGGTGCCGCAGCGCTACCGCATCGGGGCTGAAGGTCAAGGCTTCATCTACCAAATGCAACAGTTTCAGGAGGAGCGCCTGTGGTGCGCGGCCAGCACCCTGCAGTCACTGACCAACTGCATCCAATGGACGGTGGAGTGGGCGCAAGAGCGCAAGCTGTTTGGCAGCACGCTGGCCGACCAGCAGTGGGTGCAGTTCAAGCTGGCCGAACTCAAGGCCGAGGTGGAAAGCCTGCGCGCCCTGACCTACCAGGCCTGCGAACATTACATCGCGGGCGAAGACGTGACCGAATGGGCCACCATGGCCAAGCTCAAAGCCGGACGCCTGAACCGCACCGTGCCCGACACCTGCCTGCAGTTCTGGGGCGGCATGGGCTTCACTTGGGAAAACAAGGTCTCGCGCATGTACCGCGATGGGCGCTTGGCCTCGATTGGCGGCGGCGCAGACGAAGTCATGCTGGGCATCCTGGCCAAGATGATGGGCATTACCAAGCGGCCCCAAAAATGAGCAGCACTTTGTTGATCGAACGCCAGGGCGCGGTCGAGACCTGGACCCTGAACGACCCGGCCACGCGCAACGCCTTGAGCGACGCCATCGTGGACGGCTTGCTGAGTGCCTGCGCGCGGGCCGCACAAGACAGCGCACTGCGCATCGTGGTGCTGACTGGCGCAGGCGGGGCCTTTTGCGCGGGCGGCAGTTTGGGCGGATTTGCCAGCCTGATCGGTCAGCCCTTGCAGGACGGGCAAACCGACCCCCTGCTCGCCATGAACCGCAGCTTTGGTGACCTGCTGCATGCCTTGAGCACCCTGCCCCAGCTGCTGGTCTGCCGGGTCGATGGCGCGGCCATGGGCGGCGGCTTTGGCCTGGTCTGCTGCGCCGACCATGTGGTGGCCACAGCGCGTTCGGTGCTGGGCACGCCCGAAGTCACGCTGGGCTTGCCGCCTGCGCAGATCGCGCCATTTGTGTGGCAACGCTTGGGCGAGAGCGCCGCACGCCAATGCCTGCTGCAAGGGCTGAGCTACAGCGCAGCGCAAGCGCTGCAAGTGGGTCTGGTGCACGAAGTCATCGAAGAGGGCAGCGATGCGGCTTGGCAAGCGACTTTGCAGCGCCTCTTGCGCGCCGCGCCCGGCGCGGTGGCCAGCACCAAACAATTGCTGCGCAGCTTGCGCGGCCCGGTGCCCGACTTGCGTGATGCCGCAGCGCAGGCTTTTGCCAGTGGCTTGCGCAGTGCCGAAGCCGCCCAAGGCCTGGCTGCGTTTGCACGCAAACAGCCAGCACCCTGGGCCCAAGCTTCCGGAGGCCAGCCATGAACCGAACCGTCACCCGCCTGCTGATCGCCAACCGGGGCGAGATCGCCCGTCGCGTGATCCGCACAGCCCGCCAGATGGGCATCCAGACGGTGGCCGTTTATTCAGACGCCGACCGCGACGCCTTGCATGTGCACGAAGCCGACACCGCCGTTGCTCTGGGCGGCACGCTCTCGGCCGATTCGTACTTGCGCATCGACAAGTTGCTGCAAGCCGCAAGAGACAGCGGAGCTGACGCGGTGCACCCGGGCTATGGCTTCCTGAGCGAAAACGCCGAATTCGCCCAAGCGATCATCGATGCAGGTCTGACCTGGGTCGGGCCGCCGCCCGAAGCCATCCGCGCGCTGGGCAGCAAGTCGGCCGCCAAGGCTTTGGCCTTGCAGCACGGCGTGCCTTGTCTGCCGGGCTACTTTGGCGCGGACCAAAGCGATGCCACCTTCACTGCACAAGCTGAGCAGTTGGGCTTACCGCTGATGGTCAAAGCCGTGGCCGGGGGCGGCGGGCGTGGCATGCGCCTGGTGACCGACATGGCCCAGCTGCTGCCCGCCTTGCACAGCGCCCGCTCCGAAGCGCTGGCCGGTTTTGGCAACGGTGACTTGCTGCTGGAACGCGCCTTGCTGCGGCCGCGCCACATCGAGGTGCAGGTCATGGCCGACACGCAGGGCCATTGCATCCACCTGGGTGAGCGCGACTGCTCGGTGCAGCGTCGCCACCAGAAGATCATCGAAGAATCGCCCAGCCCAGCCGTGACGCCCGCACTGCGCGAGCAACTCGGACAAGCGGCCATTGCACTGGCGAAATCGGCGGGCTATGTGGGTGCGGGCACGGTGGAGTTTTTGCTGGACGAGGCCCAAGCGGACAAACCGTTTTATCTGATGGAGATGAACACCCGGCTGCAGGTGGAGCACCCGGTGACCGAGCTGCTCACGGGGCTTGACTTGGTCGAGTGGCAATTGCGCATCGCACGCGGCGAGCCGCTGCCGCTGGCGCAAGCCGATGTGCAGCTGCAAGGCCACGCCATCGAGGTGCGCCTGTGCGCCGAAGACGAACACTTCACGCCGCAAACCGGCACGGTGTTGGCCTTTGCAGCGCCTGGGGGTTTGCGCTTTGACCATGCGCTGCACGCGGGTGCGGTGGTCACGCCGCACTATGACGCGATGCTGGGCAAGCTGATCGCCCACGCACCCACCCGCGCAGAAGCCATCGACCGCCTGCGCACGGGCCTGGACCAGACGGCCGTGCTGGGCCTGCCCACCAACCGCGCGTTTTTGGCCGCGTGTTTGCAGCACCCGGTGTTCCGCGCGGGCGAGGCCTTGATCCCTTTCCTGGCCGAACAGGCCGATGCGCTGCGCCAAAGCCTGCAGGCGACGAGCGATGCCCGTACCGTGTCCGCTCTGGCTGTGTTGTATGCCAACCAAGCGCCTGCAACCACCATGCCCAGCCCCTTCACGCGGCCGGTGCGCTTGGGGCTGGGCTCAGACACCTTATCGCTGAACTTGCAGGAACTCGGGCAAGGCCGAGTGCGCATCCAAATAGGCGAGGCCACACACGAGGCCCGGGTGGAGCGCAGCGCTGAGTTGCTGCACATCAACCTGAACGGCAGCCAATGGCACGCCCGCGCCGTGGCGTGCCGGGGCACCGCCAACGCTCTGCAGTGGCATGTGCAGTTGCACGGCCCAGAGACCTTTGAGCTGTGGCTCACCGACCAAAGCCACAGCCCCCCGAACACAGGCACCAGTGCGCAAGCCGCGCAGTCGCTGCGCGCCCCCTTCAACGGCAAGCTGATCGCGCTGCATGTGCAAGAAGGCCAATCGGTCCAACAAGGCGATGCCGTGCTGGTGATCGAGTCGATGAAGCTGGAACACATCTTGTGCGCCCCACGCGATGCGGTGGTGCACAGCGTATTGACCAGCGTGGGCCAACAAGTGGGTCCCGGCCAGGTGCTGGTGCAATGGAAGGACGCTGTATGAACACCGCCGACATCTCACCCACATTCACCGCCGAAGAACTGCAAGGCCTGCAGACCACGGTGGAGCGTTTTGCCAAACAGGCCATCGCCCCACATGTGCCCGCTTGGGAAGAAGCCGGTCAATTTGACCGATCGCTTTATACCCAAGCCGCCGAGTTGGGCCTGCTGGGCCTGGGCTACCCCGAGCATTTGGGCGGCACACCAGCCCCTTGGCGTGCGCGCAACCTGCTGTCGCAAACCCTGGCGCGTTACGGCGGCAGCGGCGGCGTGATGGCCAGCCTGTTCTCGCTCAACATCGGCCTGCCCCCGGTCATGGCGCACGGCAGTGCCGATCTGCAAGCCGAAGTCGTGCCGCCTGTGCTGCGCGGGGAACGCATCGCGGCACTGGCGATCACCGAGCCCGGTGGCGGCTCGGACGTGGCCAGCCTGCGCACCACGGCACGTGCCGACGGCGCGGACTATGTGATCGACGGCGAAAAAGTCTTCATCACCTCGGGCCTGCGCGCCGACTGGATCACGCTGGCCGTGCGCACCGACCCGGCCAGCAAGGGTGCCAGCGGCATCTCGATGGTCGCGGTGCCCGGCGACACACCCGGTATTTCGCGCACACGCCTACACAAAATGGGCTGGCACAGTTCGGACACGGCTCAGCTGCGTTTTGACGGCTTGCGCGTGCCCCAACGTTACCGGCTGGGTGACGAAGGCGCGGGCTTCAAGATGATCATGGGCAACTTCAATGGCGAGCGCCTGGCCATGTCGGCCATGGCACTGGGTTTTGCCCAGGCTTGTTATGACGAAGCACTGGCCTGGAGTCGCCAACGCCAGACCTTTGGTGCGGCCCTGATCGAGCGGCAGGCAATTCGCCACAAGCTGATGGACATGCAAATGCGCATCTCATCGACCCAGGCCTGGGTGGATGCCGTGACGCAGCAAGCCGATGCAGGACAAACCGGTGCCGAGTGGGTGGCGCAGGTGTGCCTGCTGAAAAACCATGCCACCCAAACCATGCAGTTTTGCGCCGATGCCGCAGTGCAGATGCTGGGCGGCATGGGCTATATGCGCGGCACCGTGAGTGAGCGGGTTTACCGCGAGGTCAAAGTCATGATGATCGGCGGCGGTGCCGAAGAGATCATGAAAGAGCTGGCTGCCAAACAACTGGGCATTTGAGCGCCCAGCCCACCGCGCCATCGCAGAGCCGACAGCAGACGCCTGTGCAACAACGGGTGGGTGGGGCGTGCAAGCTCAGTCGAAAATTTCGTGCAACCAGGACTTTTTGCGTTTGTAGCCGTCTCGGTCGCCGTAGCCATAACGCCCGTCACCGTAAGCTTGCGGGCGCTGCAAGCCTGGTGCTGGCGGGGTGGGCTGCTGCGGTGCTGCGGGCACAGGGGCGGCCGCTGCAGCGCGGTCCAGCAGTTTGTCCAGCTCGCCCCGGTCCAGCCAGATGCCCCGGCAGGATGGGCAGTAATCGATTTCGACGCCTTGGCGCTCGGCCATGACGAGGGGGGTATCGGCACAAGTGGGACATTTCATGGTGATTCCTTTGAATTTGGACAAGCGCAACATGTGAATCAAACCTTCATCCATTCCACCGCACCGTCTGGCAACGCACGCCCTTCGGCCACAGAGGGCAGGCAGACGCTGCAGCCCACGGAATGCAGGTGAAATGTGGGCTGACTTTACGGCTGCCATGAATCTGGTAAAAGCAGATAATCGCTGATCAACCCTCTCAAAAATTCTGTCCATGCGCACCACGTTCAACTACAAGCACCTGTACTACTTCTGGGTTGTGGCCAAGGAAGGCGGCATCACCCGGGCGGCCGACAAGCTCGACATGGCGGTACAAACCGTGAGCGCCCAAGTGCGGGAGCTGGAGCGCTCGCTGGGCTATGCCCTGCTCAAACCCGCCGGGCGCGGCCTGGCCTTGACCGATGCAGGACTGGCGGCCATGCAGCAGGCCGATCAAATTTTTCAGTTGGGCGAAAACCTGCCGGCCAAGGTGCGCGACGCGGTGAGCTCACCAACCGTGCGGCTGGCCGCAGGCATCTCGGACGGTCTGCCCAAACTGGTGGTGCGCCGCCTGATGCAGCCCGTGATGGGCGAGCCGCATTTGCGCTTGCTCTGCCACGAGGGGGAGTTCGACGACCTGCTGGGAGACCTGGCCCTGCACCGCCTGGACGTGGTGCTGTCGGACCGGCCTGCACCGGGCAATGCCAACATCAAGCTCTACAACCACGCACTGGGCTCGTCCGCCGTGTCCTGGTACGGCAGCGCGGCGCTGGTCAAATCGGCCAAGAAGAAATTTCCGGCCAGCCTGGCCGAGGTGCCGGTGCTGCTGCCCACCGGTCACACCGCCGTGCGCACCCGGCTGGACCATTGGTTTGAACACCACGCCATCCAGCCGCGCATCGTGGGCGAATTCGAAGACAGCGCCTTGCTCAAGACCTTTGGCGAAAGCGGCATGGGCGTGTTCCCAGCCGCCGAATGGGTGCACGACGAGTTGCTGGCGCACTACGATGTGCAACGCCTCGGACCTTGCGAAGGGGTGAAGGAAAACTTTTTTGCCATTGGCACCGAAAAGAAAGTGCAGCACCCGCTCGTGCAGCGGCTCTTGCAGGCCAGCGACGCCGCCCATTGAGACGTGCGCTCCAGATGTGAAAAAGCCCCCAGGGCTGGTGGCCCTGGAGGCTTGATCACGAACGCCGCGTATCAGGTTTTGGCTGATCGCACACTGAGCAGCATGGTCGTGGCCAGGATGCCGACCACCACGGCCAGCGAGATGCCCACCGGGATCTTGAACACATCGATCAGGCACATCTTGGTGCCGATGAACACCAGGATCACGGCCAGGCCGTAGTTGAGCAGGTGGAACTTGTTGGCCACCGCCGCCAGCAGGAAGTACATGGCACGCAAGCCCAGGATCGCGAACACGTTGCTGGTCAGCACGATGAAGGGGTCCGAGGTGATCGCGAAAATCGCCGGGATCGAGTCCACCGCAAAGATCACATCGGTCAGCGCGATCAGGCAGATCACCATGAACAGCGGGGTCGCGATTTTCTTGCCGTTCTCCACCGTCCAGAAGTTTTCACCGTCGTAGTTCTTGCTCACAGGCAGCACCTTGCGCAGCAACTTGAGGGCCGGGTTGTCTTCCAGGTCAGGCTCTTTGCCCGCCGCCCACCACATCTTCACACCGGTGAGGATCAGGAAAGCACCAAACACATAGAGCACCCAGTGGAATTCGGCCAGCAGCCAGCCACCGACCAGGATCATCACGGTGCGCAGCACGATGGCGCCGATGATGCCGATCATGAGCACACGCTTCTGGAAATTCGTGGGCACCGCAAAGTAAGTGAAGATCATCAGGAAGACAAAGATGTTGTCCACCGCCAATGATTTTTCGATCAGGTAGCCGGTCAGGAACTCCAGCGACTTGGTGTTGGCCAGCTCCAACGATCCGGTCGTGTCCTTGATGGCCCACCAGAACAAGCCGTTGAACAGAAAACTCAGCGCGATCCAGATCAGGGACCAGTTGAGCGCTTCCTTGACGCCGATGTCATGGGCGCCCTGCTTTTTGAGCACCACAAAGTCCACGAACAGCGACACCAGCACAATGACCACAAATGTGGCCCAGAGCCAAAGGGGGGCAATGGTTTCCATGAAATTCCTCTTTTGTTATCGAAAACACCGATCAGCCGGACCGACCTGCCAACTGCCCAGCACATGAATCCGGACACTTGGCCTGCAGGGCCGTTTGAAGGTCTTTATTTTTACTGAATAAAACAATATTTCTTTCCTAAAAAACAAGAATGTCACACTGAAATTTCTTGCTGTTTCCACCAGGACCCGGCAGGCAACATGCGCCCATCGACACACTGGACGCGTCATGCCTGTTTTCCACACCTTAAGAGCCTCCCTACAAAAAGCGCTGCCCACCCGCGAATCCCTGGCGCAACACGCCTGGCTGCGCCCGGTGGCACACCAGCTGCTGCACCCCCAGCTGTGGCGGCTGCAACACGAGTCGGTGGCACGGGGCGTGGCCATTGGCACCTTCTGGGCCTTTGTGATTCCCTTGGGTCAAACCTTTGTCGCTGCAGCCCACTGCACCTGGTGGCGCGGCAACATTCCGGCAGCGGCCGTCATGACCATGCTGACCAACCCACTGACTTTCGGTTTCTGGCTGTGGTTGGCCTATCCCGTTGGCAACCTGTTCCTGGGCACGCCCATGCCCGCAGACAATGGGCCTGACACGGGCTGGGCAAGTGGCTTGCAAGAAGTCGGCGGCCCGGTCCTGCTGGGCATGGGCATTTTTGGCGTAGGCGGCGCCGCAGTGGCTTATGGGCTGGTCAAACTCGGCTGGCGTGTGCGTGTGGCACTGCGACGCCGCCGTTCCAACGCTGGGGGATGACAGCCCCTTGGGCACTTGGAACGCTCAAGAAAAAACCGCCAGGCCCTCTCGGGCACTGGCGGTTTTTTTGTGCAGCGGGCGCTGCAGGTTTTACTTCTTGTCGCTGAAGTAGCCCGAGGTCACTTTCCAGCGGCCGTCGGTGATCTGCGACATGCGCGACGCATTGCTGCCCAAACGCTTGGTCGGGCTGAAGGTCATCTCGGACGTGCCAAAGATATCGGGTGGGATCACCATGGTGTCCATGGCCTTGATGATGCTTTCGGTCGTCACATTGGCACCGGACTTTTCAACCGCGCGCAAGAAGGAATCGATGGCGTTGTAGCCATACACCGAGAACACGGTGGGGTCTTCGTTGAACTTGGTCTTGTACTTGTTGGCCCAGAAACGGATGGGCTGAGAGGCCTCGTCCAGATAGGGGTGCTGGGTCGACATGGTGGCGAAAAAGCCGTTCATGGCGGGGCCACCGAGCTTGTGGATCAGGTCGGTGTAAGCCGCGCTCGAACCCAGGAAGGTGGGGTTGAAGCCCAGGCGGCGTGCGGTGGCGATGCCGCCAATGGTTTCACGGATGATGGTGCCCATGACCACGAAATCGCACTTGGACGAAGCCAGTTTTTGCATCTGCGATGCAAAGTCGGTCGCGCCGCGCTTGTAGGTGGTGACTTCGGCAAACTGCATGCCGATGGTTTTCAGGCCCGCCTCCGCACCACGGAACACCTCCAGACCGAACTCGTCGTCCTGGTGCATGGCGCAGATTTGTTTGGCGTTCTTTTCCTTCACCAGGATCGGCACACCCAAACGCATCTGGTCGTAATAGGTGGCGGCAAAGGAGTACTTGAGCTTGTGGAAGGGCTCGTACATTTCACGCGCAGCCGTGACCGGGAAGAAGTTGATCACGTTCTTCTGAAACTGCACAGGCATCGCCGCCATGTTCTGCGCGGTGCCGATGTGGCCGATCATGGCAAAAATCTTGTCCTGGTTGACCAGCTTTTGGGCGGCCAGCACGGCGCGGCGCGGGTCATAGGCCGAGTCTTCGACCAGCAGCTTGAACTTGCGGCCATTGATGCCGCCTTGCTCATTGGCTTCGTCCACGCGCAGCATCATGCCCAGGCGCACCTGCTTGCCAAAGCCGGCCAGCGGGCCCGACAAATCCTGGATGGAGCCGAGCACGATTTCGTTTTTGGACACGCCCTGCGTTTGGGCCATGGCCGCGCCAGCGGTCAGGGCCATCGCAGCAGCGACAAGACTGAGTTTGAGTTTCATGGTGCAGGTCTCCTGTGGTGATGATGGGTGATGAAATCAGCGGTACATCGCCTCGATCTGGGGCGCGTATTTGTTCTCGACCAATTTGCGCTTGAGCTTCATGGTCGGGGTCAGTTCTTCGTCTTCGGCACTCAGTTGCGTGTCGAGCAGCCAGAATTTCTTGATCTGCTCGACGCGGGCAAACTTCTTGTTGACGCGGTCCACTTCGGCCTGGATCAATGCCTGCACCTCGGCGCTGTGCGTCAGGCTGGCGTAGTTGGAGAAAGGCACGTCGTTGTCCTGCGCGTATTTCTCCACGTTTTCCTGGTCGATCATGATGATCACAGTCAAGTAGGGCCGCTTGTCGCCAATCACCACCGCATCGGTGACGTAGGGCGAGAATTTCAGTTCGTTTTCCAGCTCGCTCGGGGTGATGTTCTTGCCCCCGGCTGTGATGATGATGTCTTTCATGCGATCGGTGATGCGGAAAAACCCTTCCTCATCCACCACGCCCACATCGCCCGTGTGCAGCCAGCCGTCGGCGTCGATGGTCTCGGCGGTTTTCTCGGGCAGGTTCAGGTAACCCATGAACACATTGGGGCCACGCACCAGAATCTCGCTGGTCACCGGGTCCAGACGCATTTCGTTGTACTCGGCGGCCGGGCCAATCGAGCCAGGCTTGATGCGGTCAGCAGGCACGCCCGTGGCCGCACCGCAGGTCTCGGTCATGCCCCAGACTTCCAGCATGGGCACCCCCAGCGCCAGGTACCAACGCACCAATTCGGGTGAAATGGGTGCAGCACCCGTGACCAAAAAACGCGCTCGGTGGATGCCGATCAGTTTGCGCACGTTGTTGAGTGCCAACAGACGCGCCAGATGAAAGCGCAGTTTCAGGCTGGCAGGCACCGGCTTTTGCGCCAGCACCAAATCGGCCACCTGCTGGCCCACGCCAATCGCCCAGCCGTAAACGGCTTGTTGAAAGCTGCCTGCTTCCTTGAGCGCGATCATCACGCCCGAGTAAAACTTTTCCCACACGCGGGGCACGGCCGTGAACACGGTGGGCGCGATTTCGCGCACGTTTTCGGGCACCGTCTCGGGGTTCTCGACAAAGTTGAGTTTGGCCCCGGTGTAGAGCGAAAAATACTCACCGCCCATGCGTTCGGCAATGTGGCACAACGGCAAGAAGCACATGCATTCGTCGCGCTCATCGCGGGCGATCAGGGTGTTGTAGCCGCGCACCGTGTAGACCAGCCCACGATGGCTGTGCATGCCACCCTTGGGCTTGCCGGTGGTACCCGAGGTGTAGACCAAAATGGCCAGGTCCTCCGGTTGGCACGCCGCGCTGCGCTGCATCAACGCATCCGGGTGCTGCTGAGCGTGTTCGCGGCCCAAGGCCTGCAGCTGTTTCAGGCTGATGACCATCGGGTCGTGGAAGTCGCGCAAACCCTCCATGTCGAACACCACGATTTTTTGCAGCAAGGGCAAGGTCTCGCGCACGGCCAAGGCCTTGTCGAGCTGCTCGTCGTCTTCGACAAAGAGCACGCGGGTGCCCGAGTCTTCACACAGGTAGTGGACCTGCTCGGCCGCATCGGTCGGGTAAATGCCATTGGACACGCCACCTGCGCTGAGCACAGCCAGGTCGCACAGCACCCATTCGATGTTGGTGTTGGACAGGATGGATGCGGTATGCCGCGCTTCAAAGCCCAGCGCCATCAGGCCATGGCCGATCTCGCGCACGGCCTGCGCGGTCTCGTTCCAGGTCCAGCTGCGCCAGATGCCCAGGTCCTTCTGGCGCATCCAGACATTCGGGCCGCGCGCGGCCACCGCGTTCCAGAAAATGGCGGGGATGGTCTCGCCCGCCATGACGACATTTTTTTGCGGCGTGATGCCGGAGGTGTCCCAGAGTTGGCTCATGTCTTATCTCCAGGTTTTCTTCTTTTTCCAGCGGCGGTCGGCACGCACGCCCTCTTCCTTCATGCCCAAATAGAACTCCTTGATGTCGTCCTTTTCACGCAAACGGGCGCAGCTGTCTTCCATGACGATGCGGCCGTTTTCCAGCACATAACCGTAGTCCGAGGCGTTCAGCGCCATGTTGGCGTTTTGCTCGACCAGCAAGATGGTGGTGCCGCGCTCGCGGTTGATGCGCACCACGATTTCAAAAATCTCCTTGGTCAACTTTGGGGACAAGCCCAGGCTGGGTTCGTCCAGCAAGATCAGATCGGGGTTGGCCATGAGGGCGCGGCTGATGGCCAGCATCTGCTGCTGTCCGCCCGAGAGCAAGCCCGCGTCTTGCGCAGCCCGCTCGCGCAGAATGGGGAAGTAGTTGAACACCGCCTCCATGTCACGGGCCACGCCGTCGCGGTCCTTGCGGGTGAAGGCGCCCATGAGCAGGTTGTCGCGAATCGACAACAGCGGGAACACCTCGCGGCCTTCGGGCACATGCATCAAGCCACGCTGCACGATGATGGCCGGGTCTTGCGCGGTGATGCTCTGGCCCTTGAACTCGATCGAGCCCTTGCGCGGGTCGATGATGCCGCTGATGGTTTTGAGGATGGTGGTCTTGCCCGCACCGTTGGAGCCGAGCACGGTGGCGATCTCGCCACGGCGCACCTGCAGGCTCACGCCACGGATCGCCTTGATCGGGCCGTAGGCGCTCTCCACGTTGAGCAGCTTGAGCATCACGTTGTCGGCCACAGGCTCAGCCACCGTGTTCAGGCTTGGGGTCGCTGCGCTCATGCGGCACCTCCTGGTCTGTAGTTTTCGCGGCGCAGGCTGGACACATCGTCCACCGTGCCCAGATAGGCCTCGATGACGGCCGGGTCGCTTTGCACCTGGCTGGGCGTGCCGGTGGCGAGTTCCTCGCCCTGGCTCATGGCCAACACGCGGTCCGACACTTTGGACACCAGGCTCATGTCGTGCTCGACCATGAGCACGGTGATGCCCAATTCATTCTTGATGTCCGAGATCCAGAAGGCCATGTCTTCGGTTTCCTCGACGTTCAGGCCGGACGAAGGCTCGTCGAGCAGCAGCAGTTTCGGCTCGGTGCACAGGGCGCGCGCCAGCTCGACCACCTTGCGCACCCCATAGGGCAGGCCTGCGACCATCGAGTCGCGGTGGTGCTGCAGGTCCAGAAAATCGATGACCTCTTCCACTTTCTCACGCGCTTCGATCTCGGCCGCACGGGTTTTGGACGAGAAAAACATCTCGCTCCACAACCCCGTCTTGCGGTGCGTGTGGCGGCCGATCAACAGGTTTTGCAGCACGGTGGCGTGCTCGAACAACTCGATGTTCTGAAAGGTGCGGGCAATGCCCAGCCCCGCGATCTGGTGCGGCGGCTGCTCGGTCAGGCGCAAGGTGCCTTGTGGCCCGGCGTAGTCGATCACGCCCGTGGTGGGCGTGTAGATGCGGCTGATCAGGTTGAACACGGTGGTCTTGCCAGCGCCGTTGGGGCCGATCAGGGTGAAGACCTCGCCGCGCTTGACGTCGAAGCTGACCTTGTTCACGGCCAGCACGCCGCCAAAGCGCACGCTCAGGTCCTGGGCGGATAAAAGGGTGTCTGCGTTCATTTCAGGCGGTCCGATTTCTGGAACGATTTCTGGCGCTTGAACAGGCCACGGCGGTAAAACGGAAAGAGCTGGAACCAGGTGCGCACCTTGAGCCAGCGGCCATACAGGCCCATGGGCTCGAACAGGACAAAAGCGATCAGCACCATGCCGTAGACCGTGCCCTGCAAACCTGCCGCACCGCCAATGGCCGCAGGCAAAAAGTCCTTGCCCAGCGCAATCAACTGCGGCATGACGATCAGGAAAATCGCGCCCAGGAATGCGCCGTGAATCGAGCCCAGGCCACCGATCACCACCATGAGCAAGAGGTCAATCGACTGGATGATGCTGAACTGCTCGGGCGAGAGAAACTGGATCTTGTGCGCATACAAAGCACCGCCAATGCCGGCCAGAGCGGCCGACAAGGCAAAAGACAAGGTCTTGTAACGCGCCAGGTGGATGCCCATGCTTTGCGCCGAAATCTCGGAGTCGCGGATGGCCACAAAAGCGCGGCCCGTGGACGAGCGCAGCAGGTTCACGATGGCCAGCGTGGCACCGACCGCCACGACCAGGCACAGGAAATAAAACGACTCGGTGCTGTCCAGCGTCCAGCTGCCAATGGCGGGATAACCCACCATCAGGCCCGCATTGCCGCCCGTGACGCTTTCCCAGCGGGCCATGCCTTCCTCCACAATGAAGCCAAAGGCCAGTGTGGCCATGCCCAGGTAAATGCCTTTGACGCGCAGCGCAGGCAGGCCCACGATGACGCCTGCGATGGCCGAGAACAAACCCGCGCACACCAGCGCCAGCGGAAACGGCACCCCGGCATTGACCATGACGGCCTGGGTGTAGGCCCCCACGCCCAGGAAGGCGGCATGCCCCAGCGAGAACAAACCCGTGAAGCCCGCCAGCAGCATCAGGCCCAGGCCCACCACGGCGTAGATCAAGACAAAGGTCAGCTGGGCCAGCCAGTATTCAGGCACCACCCAGGGCGCGGTCACGAGAAACAAGCCCAGCAGGCTGTACCAGAACACATGGCCGCCGTGCTTGGCCAGCTTGACGTCCTGGTTGTAGTCGGTTTTGAAAATGAAACGCATGCCGGGGCCTCAGACTTTCTTGCGCAATTGCTCGCCGAACAAACCATTGGGCTTGAGCACCAGCATGAGCAAGACCACGATGTAGGGCGCGATGTCCTTGAAGCCTTCGGGCAGATAAAAACCCGAGAACGATTCGACGATGCCGATCACCAGACCGCCCACAATCGCGCCGGGCAAACTGCCAAAGCCCCCCACCACCGCAGCAGGAAAAGCCTTCAGGCCAATGAAGCCCATGTTGGCGTGCACAAAGGTGATGGGTGCCAGCAGCAAGCCCGCCACCGCCGCCACCGATGCCGCCAGGCCCCAGACCAGGCCGTTGATCTGCTTGACCGGAATGCCCATGTAGTACGCGGCCAGCTGGTTTTGCGAAGCCGCCTGCATGGCGATGCCCAACTTGCTGTACTTGAACATGGCAAACAGGCCCAGACAGAGGATGGCTGTGGCACCGATCACCACCATTTGCTCGGCGGCGATCACCAAACCGCCCAGTCGCAAAACCTCGCCCGCATAGGGCACGGGCATGGTGTGGGTGTCGGTGCCGACATCCGGGATCATGGTGATCAGGCCGCGCAGCACATAGCCCACACCGATGGTCAGCATGACGATGGAGAAAGCGGGTTGTCCGAGGATGGGGCGAATGACCAGACGCTCCAGAAAAGCGCCGAACACACCCATGGCCACAATGGCGGAAGGCACCGCAATCCAGAACGGAAAGCCCAGCAAGGTCATGGCGGCCAGGCCCGAAAAAGCCCCCACCATCATCAGGTCACCCTGGGCAAAGCTCACCGTTTCGGTGGCTTTGTAAATCAGCACGAAACCCAGGGCGATGAGTCCGTAAATACAACCCTGGGCCACACCGCTGATCAGCAGTTGCAGCAATTGCACGCCTGTCTCCTTTTGTTTTTTCTGTCTGTCCTCTGTTCGCCTTCAGGTCAGCTTTGTCGGTGACGACACCGAGCAAAAGCATTTGCGAACGACCGTGCGAATGTGCATGTCTTACACGAGACTTTCCCTAGGGGTTGTCCCCCATTCGAACTCACACGCAAGGCTTCAATATCCCTTCATGACACATGCCATTCGCATCGGTTCCGGGCTCGGGTTTTACGGGGACAACTGGGAGCCTGTCGCTGCCAGCATCGAGCGCGGCCAGGTGCAATTCATCGCCAGTGACCACCTGGCCGAGTTGACACTGGCCATCCTGCAAAAAGACCGCCAGCGCGATCCCGCTTTGGGCTATGCCCGTGATGTGGTGCCCATGCTGGTGCGCCTGTGGCCTTTGATGCAACCACGTGGCGTCAGATTCGTGTGCAACGCGGGTGGCCTCAACCCCATGGGTGCGGCGCAGGCGGTGCGCAAGGCCTTGGCCGCTGCAGGCTGGCACCCGCGCATCGCGGTGGTGAGTGGCGATGACGTGCTTCACCTGCTGCAAGACCCTGCAGCGCGTTTTGACCACATGATGAACGGTGACGACGTGGCCAGCGTGCGCGAACGCCTGGTGTTTGGCAACGCCTACCTGGGCGCACAGCCCATCGTGGATGCACTGGACCAGGGGGCCGACATCGTGATCACCGGGCGCGTGGCCGATGCGGCGCTGTTTCTGGGGCCGCTGGTGCACGCGCTGGGCTGGAAGCTCGCCGATGCGAGCACACCCGAAGACTTCCACCGCCTGGCACAAGGCCTGACGGTGGGGCATTTGCTCGAATGCTCAGGCCAGGGCAGCGGCGGCAACTTTGGCAGCCAAGGCAGCTGGCAAAACATCCCTGACTTGGCGCACATCGGCTACCCCATTGCCGAGGTCTGGCCCGACGGCACGGCCTACATCACCAAAGCCCCGGACACAGGCGGCCTGGTCAACTTCGACACCGTGCGGCAGCAGCTGCTGTACGAAGTGCACAACCCGCACGCCTATTTTTCGCCCGATGTGGTGCTCGACATGGGCCAGATCCAGTTGCACGACGAAGGACAGCACCGCGTGCGTTTGACCGGCGCCCAAGGCCGCGCGCCCACCGATCAGCTCAAGGTGGTTGCGGGCTTCAAGGATGGCTTCAAGGCCGAGGTCAGCTGGGGCTTTTCCTGGCCCGATGCGTGGGACAAGGTGCAGGCGGCAGAAAACATGATCCGCAGCCAATTGAAAGAACGCCAAATGCCTTTTGACGAGCTGTTTGTGGAATACCCCGGACTGAACTCGGCACACGGCCCGCTGGCGCCCCTGCCGCCTGCGGCCGAGTTGAACGAACGCGCCGAGATCTGGGTGCGCATGGTGCTGCGCACGCCCTCCAAAGCCGTGGCCGATGGCTTTGGCAGGTTGTTCCCCTGGATGGCTTTGAGTGGCCCGGCCTACACCTGCGGCTTTCAGGGCATGAACAGCGCCAGCGAGTTGCTGGGCATCTGGCCGACCCTGATCCCACGCCACCAGGTCCGGGCCCGCCTGGAGATGCTGGAGCCCAACGCATGAACCACACCGCTCTTGTGAAGATTCCCTTGGCCCGCATCGCCCACGCCCGCAGCGGCGACAAGGCCGACTGGGTGGACTTTGGCCTGTTCGCCTGGAACGAAGCGGGCTATCGCCTGCTGGAGCGCGAGGTCACTGCCGCCAAGGTGCAGGCGCACTTTGCGCCTTGGCTACCAGGCCAAGTGGACGCCTGGCCTTTGCCGAACATTTTGGCCCTGAAGTTCGTGCTGCACGGCGCCCTGCAAGGCGGCGGCGCACGCAACCTGCGCCTCGACAACCTGGGCAAAGCCATGGGCGCAGCGCTGTTGCGGCTGGACATCGAAGTCAGCGCCGAAGAACTCGAGCAGGCGCAAAAAAGCCCCCGAAGGGGCTGGTGGCCGGAGATGTCACCCCGGACTTGATCCGGGGTCCATGCCTCACACGCGCTCGATGATCAGCGCAATGCCCTGACCCACACCAATGCACATCGTGCACAGCGCGTAACGGCCAGCGGTTTGCTGCAGGCGGTTGATGGCGGTGGTGGCCAAGCGGGCACCGGATGCACCCAGCGGGTGACCCAGCGCGATCGCGCCGCCCCAGGCGTTCACGCGGGCGTCGTCGTCTTTCAAACCCAACATGCGCAGCACGGCCAGGCCTTGTGCAGCAAAGGCTTCGTTCAACTCGATCACGTCCATGTGGTCGAGGGTCAAGCCGGTTTGGGCCAGCACCTTGAGCGTGGCGGGCGCGGGGCCAATGCCCATGATGCGCGGTGCCACGCCCGCAGTCGCCATGCCCACAATGCGGGCCTTGGGGGTCAAACCGTTTTTGGCGGCAGTGGCTTCATCGGCCAAGAGCAAAGCGCAAGCGCCGTCGTTCACGCCCGAGGCATTGCCTGCGGTCACGGTGCCGTCCGGGCGCACCACGCCTTTGAGCTTGGCCAACGCTTCGAGGCTGGTTTCACGTGGGTGCTCGTCGGTGTCGACGATGATCGCATCGCCCTTTTTCTGGGGGATGCTCACGCCCACAATTTCGCGGGCCAGGTGCCCGGCCTTGATGGCAGCGACCGCACGCAGCTGGCTGTTGTAGGCCATCAGGTCTTGCGCTTCGCGCTCGATCTTGAAGTCGGTGGCCACGTTTTCGGCGGTCTCGGGCATGGAGTCCACGCCGTATTGGGCTTTCATCAGCTTGTTGACAAAGCGCCAGCCGATGGTGGTGTCGTACACCGCGTTGGCGCGGCTGAAGGCGCTCTCGGCTTTGGGCATCACAAACGGGGCGCGGCTCATGCTTTCCACACCACCGGCAATCATCAAGCCGGCTTCGCCCGCCTTGATGGCGCGGGCGGCGGTGCCAATGGCGTCCAGACCCGAGCCGCACAGGCGGTTGATGGTGGCGCCGGGCACGTCGATCGGCAGACCAGCCAGCAAGCTGCTCATGTGGGCCACGTTGCGGTTGTCTTCACCGGCCTGGTTGGCGCAGCCGTACAGCACGTCGGTCACTGCCGCCCAGTCCACTTGGGGGTTGCGGGCCATCAGGGCACGCAGGGGCACCGCACCCAAGTCGTCAGTGCGTACGCTGCTCAAAGCACCGCCGTAACGGCCAAAAGGGGTACGGATCGCGTCGCAAATGTAGGCTTGGTTCATGTTTTAGGGCTCCAGATGAAAGTTTTATGCATTTTATTGCATGTTTTAATGTATTGCTGAATTGATTCTAGGCGTTGAATCCGCCATGGCCCCATCGCAGGCTACCCCATGCAGACATGAAGGACAATTGCTGCCATGCTGATCCAACCTTCACAAGCCGATGTCCGGCGCTTTTTTTGCGGCGTTTACGCCAAGGCCAAAACCTCAGCTCCCCTCGAACCCATGGAAATGCTGGTGAGCCAATGGATTGAGGAACACCCCGAATACCACGCCGAACTGGCCGATGTGGACGCGGCACTGGCCAACATGCACACGGCCGACCCGAACCGGGAAAACCCTTTTTTGCACTTGTCAATGCACCTGTCGATCAGCGAGCAATGCAGCATTGACCAACCCCGTGGCATCCGCCAGGCGGTGGAGTTGCTGACCCACAGACTCAACTCCCTGCACGATGCCCACCACCAGGCCATGGAATGCCTGGGTCGCATGGTGCATGAAAGCCAGCGCTCAGGCCGCATGCCCGATGGCGAGTCCTACATCGCCTGCGTGCAACGCCACGCCACGCAAGACTGATCAGTCCACCGCCTGCAACCAGCGCCGCTGGGCCGTCTGCACCGCATCGGGATAGGCCGCTTGCCCTCGGGAGCCGTTGTAACGTCCCAAACCCATGAACAGATCACCGCCCTCGCGGTCGAGGTAATGCCGCAAGATCACGCAGCCAAATCTCAAGTTGGTTTGCATGTGGAACAAGCGGCTCGCATCGCCATCGCCGATCGAGCGGGTCCAAAAAGGCATGACCTGCATGTAACCCCGAGCACCCGCAGAGGAAACCGCGTGCTTGCGAAAAGCGCTCTCCACCTGAATCAGACCCAGCACCAATGACAGTGACAAACCGGCTCGGCGGGCTTCGTACCACAGCGTTTGCAAAAACTCTTGCCGCTCTGTGGGGTGGCTTTGGAAACGAGCGAGGAGACGGCTCGTGGCGGCCAGCCAGTCGGCGTAAGCTTGCTGGTCAGCCGTCGTGACCAGCACTGGATCGGGCGGCGCGGCATGGGCCACGGCAGCGCTCAGGGCCGTGCGCACGGCATGCGACAAACGCTCCTCCACCTGTGCCCCCGCAAGCGCTGGCTGCGCGGTCAAAAGTCCAAGACCACTGCCCATGACGGCCACCTTCGCCAAGCGCCTCAGAGCTTGACGCCGAGAACACCATTCAAGCGGCAGGGGGATGGCGGACGGCATGGCCCGAACGCATCAGACTGTCATGCGAGAGCGGATATGCGCCAGGATGTCCGATACCGCCACCTTGCTGGCTTCGGCATCGCGGCGGTGCTGGTATTCGACCAGGCCATCCTTGAGGCCTTTGTCGCCGATGGTGACGCGGTGCGGCACACCGATCAATTCCCAGTCGGCGAACATGGCACCCGGGCGCTCGCCCCGGTCGTCCAGGATCACGTCCACACCCTCGGCCAGCAAGGCGGCGTAAATCCGCTCGGCTTCAAGCTTGACGGCTTCGCTGCGGTCCATGCCGATGGGGCAGACCACCACGGTGAACGGTGCAATCGCGTCGGGCCAGATGATGCCGCGCTCGTCGTGGTTTTGCTCGATGGCGGCGGCGGGCAAGCGTGTGATGCCAATGCCATAGCAGCCCATTTCCAGAAATTGTGGTTTGCCGGTTTCGTCCAGAAACGTGGCGTTCATGGCCTTGGAATATTTGGTGCCCAAATAGAAAACATGGCCCACTTCGATGCCGCGCTCAATGGCCAGCTCGCCTTGGCCGTCGGGCGACTTGTCGCCCGCCACCACGTTGCGGATGTCGGCCACCAGGGCGGGCTCCGGCAGGTCACGGACCCAGTTGACGCCCGTGATGTGGAAGTCTTCTTCGTTGGCACCGCAAATCCAGTCGGCCATCACCGCCACCTCACGGTCGGCCACCAGGTGAACCGGCTTTTTCAGGTTCAACGGGCCCAGGTAACCCGGCTTGCAGCCAAAGTGGTCTTCGATCTCGCTCAAGTTGGCAAAGCGGAAGCCGCCTTCCATGCCGGGCAGCTTGCCGACTTTGACTTCGTTCATATCGTGGTCGCCGCGCAGCAATAAAAGCCAGACTTGGGATTTGACGATCTCACCCTGCTCATTGAGCGTGTCGGTGGCCAGCACCAGCGACTTGACGGTGGTGGACAGCGGCACGTTCAGAAAGGCGGCGACGTCTTCGCAGGTGCTCTTGCCTGGCGTGGGGGTTTTGGTCAGGGCCTGTGTGGCTGCAGCGCGGGGCTGGCTCGGGGCCAGGGCCTCGGCTTTTTCCATGTTGGCGGCGTAGCTGCTGGTGGGGCAATACACGATGGCGTCTTCCCCCGTGGCGGCAATCACCTGGAACTCTTCGCTCAAATCGCCCCCGATGGCGCCGCTGTCTGCGGCGACGGCGCGGTAGGTCAAACCAAAACGGTCGAAAATCTTGCGGTAGGCCCCGGCCATGACCTGGTAGCTGGCCTTGGCGCTGGCCATGTCGCGGTCGAAGCTGTAGGCGTCTTTCATGGTGAATTCGCGCCCGCGCATCAGGCCAAAACGGGGACGGCGCTCGTCGCGGAATTTGGTCTGGATCTGGTAAAAGTTTTTGGGCAGCTGCTTGTAGCTGCGCACTTCCTGGCGCACCACGTCGGTCACCACCTCTTCGCTGGTGGGCTGGATGACGAAATCACGGCCGTGGCGGTCCTTGATGCGCAAAAGCTCTGGGCCCATCTTGTCAAAACGACCCGTTTCCTGCCACAGCTCGGCGGGCTGGACCACGGGCATGGTCATCTCGATGGCCCCTGCGCGGTTCATCTCTTCGCGCACGATGGCCTCCACCTTGCGGATCACGCGCAGGCCCATGGGCATGTAGTTGTAAATGCCCGCGCCCAGTTTCTTGATCAGGCCCGCCCGGGTCATCAGTTTGTGGCTGACCACCTCGGCATCGGCGGGGGCTTCTTTGAGGGTGGAAATGAGGAACTGGGAGGCTTTCATCGCAACAGGCTAACTCAGACAAGGGCATCAGGGAAACATCCAACAGCCAGCGGCGGTGCGCCGTGCATAATGGACACAATTTAAAAATTTGAGGTTGATTATGCTTGACCGTGAAGGCTTTAGGCCGAACGTCGGCATCATTCTGCTCAACCAGAAAAACCAGGTTTTCTGGGGCAAGCGCATCCGCACCCACAGCTGGCAGTTTCCGCAGGGTGGCATTGACCGGGGCGAAAGTCCTGAACAGGCCATGTTCCGCGAACTCCATGAAGAAGTGGGGCTCCACCCGGAGCATGTGCGCATCGTGGCCCGGACCCGTGACTGGTTGCGCTATGAGGTGCCAGACCGCTTCATCCGCAGGGATGCACGCGGTTTTTACAAGGGCCAGAAACAAATCTGGTACCTGCTGCAGTTGGTCACCCACGACCACCATCTGAACCTGCGCGCCACTGACCACCCTGAGTTCGACGCCTGGCGTTGGAACGATTACTGGGTCCCGCTGGATGTGGTGGTGGAGTTCAAGCGCGGTGTTTACGAGATGGCGCTGACCGAGTTGGCGCGCTTTCTGCCGCGCCAGGACCGCCAAAACCGCTATTTGCGCAGTGGTCACCGCTCGCCTCGAGAAGGCAGCGAACCAGAAGGTCAGCGACCCGACATGCAGCCCCCCATGCACATGGAGTTACCGCCTGGGGCCAGCTTCGACCCCAATCCGCAAGGCTGACACCTCAGGCGGGAGCACCCGGCAGCACCTGCGTTGTCAGCGGCTCAGGATCAGGTTGTCGCGGTGCACCATCTCGGGTTCGGCGGTGTAGCCCAGCAAAGCCTCGTACTCGTGCGAAGGCTTTCGGCACAGCAAACGGGCCTCGGCACTGGCGTAATTGGCCAGGCCCCGGGCGATTTCGGCACCTTGTTCATCCCGGATCGCGATCACATCACCGCGTGAAAAATCACCGGCCACGCCCGTCATGCCAATGGGCAACAGGCTCTTGCCTTCGGTCAGCACTTTGTGGGCCGCGCCCGCATCCACCGTGACCGAGCCGCGCAGCTGCAGATGGTCGGCCATCCACTGTTTGCGGGCCTGCTGCTTGGCCGTTTGCGCCACCAGCAAAGTGCCCATGTTGTCGCCCTGCGCCAGGCGCAGCAGGGCATCGGGCTCGCGCCCCCAGGCGATCACGGTGGACGCGCCCGAACCCGCAGCCCGCTTGGCCGCCAGGATTTTGGTGATCATGCCGCCCTTGCCGATGCTGGAGCCCGCACCGCCCGCCATGGCTTCCAGCGCCGGGTCACCGGCACGGGCTTCATGGACAAAAGTGGCTGCGGGGTCTTTGCGCGGATCGGCGGTGTACAAGCCTTTTTGGTCGGTCAGGATGACCAGCAAGTCGGCTTCGATCAGGTTGGCCACCAAAGCGCCCAAGGTGTCGTTGTCACCGAACTTGATCTCATCGTTGACCACCGTGTCGTTCTCATTGATGACCGGGAGCACGCGGTGCTGCAAAAGGGTGAGCAAGGTCGAGCGGGCATTGAGGTAACGTTCGCGGTCGGCCAGGTCGGCGTGGGTCAGCAGCACCTGGGCGCTGCCCATGCCGTTTTCGCGCAGCTTGGTTTCGTACATCTGCGCCAGGCCCATCTGGCCCACGGCAGCGGCCGCCTGCAGGGCCGGCACTTCGCTCGGGCGGGTGGTCCAACCCAGGCGCTTCATGCCTTCGGCGATCGCGCCGCTGGAGACCATGACCACTTCCTTGCCCTGGGCACTGAGCAGCGCCATTTGACGGCACCACTCACCGATGGCCCCATCGTCCAGACCGCGTCCCTCGTTGGTCACCAGGCTGGAGCCCACTTTGACGACAATGCGGCGCGCATCGCGCAAGAGGGTGGAGACGGCTGCAGAGGTCATGCTTCGGGGTGTGCTGGGCGTGAGAGGCAAAGGATCTTCGGCGCAAAACGCGAATCAATCGTTATCAGAGGGCAGTGGCTTGAAACGCGGATCGTCGGCATCGGGCTCTTGCGGCTTGTCCTGCTCCTTGAAGCGGGGGTCGATGTCCACCACGCCCTGCTCGATGATTTGCTGAGCCCGGATGTGCTTGTAGATCTCTTTGATCAGCGGCTCGCAGCCTTCGCGGGTCAGGGCCGAGATCTGGAAAACCGGGCCTTTGTAGCGCATGCGCTTGATGAAGTCCTTGACGCGGGCTTCGCGCTCATCAGCAGGCACCATGTCCAGCTTGTTGAGCACCAGCCAGCGCGGCTTGTCATAGAGCTTGGCATCGTATTTTTTGAGCTCGGCCACGATGGCCTTGGCTTGTTGCACCGGGTCGACGTTCTCGTCGAACGGGGCAAAGTCGACCACATGCAGCAGCAAGCGCGTGCGCTGCAAATGGCGCAGGAACAAGTGACCCAGACCTGCGCCCTCAGAGGCGCCCTCGATCAAGCCCGGCACATCGGCCACCACAAAGCTTTGCTCCGGACCCACGCGCACCACACCCAGGTTGGGGTGCAAGGTGGTGAAGGGGTAATCGGCAATTTTGGGCCGGGCGTTCGACACGGCCGCAATGAAGGTGGATTTGCCTGCGTTGGGCATGCCCAGCAGCCCCACGTCGGCCAGCACCTTCAGCTCCAGCTTGAGCTCTTTCTTTTCACCGAGCCAGCCGGGTGTTTTTTGGCGCGGGGCGCGGTTGATCGCGCTTTTGAAGCGCATGTTGCCAAAACCACCGTCACCACCCTTGGCGATCATGATGGTTTCACCGGGCACCAGCAATTCGTACAGCACCTCGCCGGTTTCGGCGTCGCTGATGATGGTGCCCACGGGCATTTTGAGGATGACGTCGTCACCCGCTGCACCAAACATGTCGGAACCCATGCCGTGCTGACCGCGTTTGGCCTCGTGACGGCGTGAATAACGGTAGTCGACCAGGGTGTTCAGGTTGATGTCGGCATAGGCGTACACATGGCCGCCGCGACCGCCATCGCCCCCGTTGGGGCCACCAAACTCTTTGTACTTTTCGTGGCGGAACGAGACGCAGCCGTTCCCGCCGTCACCTGCGGCGATGTCAATATAGGCTTCGTCAACGAACTTCATGAGATTTCCAGTGTAGCTTGGGGATCGCTGTCAAAAGATCAGCGGTCCAGAATGCGAAAAGCCCCGGCTTGCGGGGCTCCTCTTTGCCATGGGCGAGACAGGCTTAAACAGCCGGTGTCACGTTGACCATGTGCTTGCTGAGCTCACCTTTGGTGGAGAACGACACGTGGCCGTCGACCAGGGCAAACAAAGTGTGGTCTTTGCCGATGCCGACGTTGTTGCCAGCATGGAATTTGGTGCCACGTTGACGAACGATGATCGAGCCAGCGCTGATCAGTTCACCACCGAAAGCCTTGACGCCGAGCATTTTTGGCTTGGAATCACGACCGTTGCGCGTAGAGCCGCCGCCTTTTTTCTGTGCCATGACCTATTCTCCTCAGGCAGCGATTGCACCGATTTGCAGTTCGGTGAACTGCTGACGGTGACCCTGACGTTTCTGATAGTGCTTGCGACGGCGCATCTTGAAGATGTGCACTTTGTCGTGCTTGCCATGAGCCACCACAGTGGCTTTGACTGTGGCGCCGGACACCAGGGGCGTGCCGATTTTCAAGTCTGCGCCGTTGCCGACTGCGAGAACTTGATCGATCACGATTTCCTGGCCAACGTCCGCAGCAATCTGTTCTACTTTAATTTTTTCGCCAGCGACAACACGATACTGTTTGCCACCGGTTTTTATGACCGCGTACATATTTGACCTCTTTGAATGGAAGTTTCCAAGGGCTGATCCCCAAGGAACCGGCAATTTTAGCACGATACCGCCTTGCCAGGCAAATGCTCAGGCAGCCACAGGCCTCGGAGGGGCCGAACCGCGCAGTGCGGTCCCTATAATGCGTGCAGTTACAAAACCTCACCGTTCACCGCCCTCGCCGCCCCGGTCATGCCGGGACACCCAGCCGGAAACTCCATTTGTCTGCCTCAGAACACAGCACAGCCGCCGTCCTTGAACTGGTGGCCCCCGACATGGCCGAAGTCGATCGGGTGATCGCCCAACGACTCGACTCAGGCGTGCCTTTGGTGGGTGAGGTGGCGCGCTACATCATTTCGGCTGGCGGCAAACGCTTGCGTCCGGTCCTGTTGCTCTTGACTTGCGGTGCCTTGGGTTACTCCGGTAGCCAGCGCCACAATCTGGCCGCTGTCGTCGAATTCATCCACACCGCCACCCTGCTGCACGATGACGTGGTGGACGAATCGACCCTGCGCCGGGGCAGGCCCACGGCCAACGAAAACTTCGGCAACCCAGCCAGTGTGCTGGTGGGCGATTTTTTGTATTCCCGCGCCTTCCAGATGATGGTGGACGCGGACAGCATGCGGGTGATGCAAACCCTGGCCGACGCCACCAATGTGATCGCCGAAGGCGAAGTGCTGCAATTGATGAACATGCACGACGCCTCGCTCGACGAAGAAGGCTATTTGCGCGTGATCCGGTCCAAAACGGCCAAACTGTTTGAAGCCAGCGCACGCCTTGGGGCCATCCTGGCGGGCAGCCCCGCCGCCACCGAGGCCGCTTGCGCCCAGTACGGTCAGGCTTTGGGCACGGCATTCCAGGTGATCGACGATGTGCTGGATTACGACGGCAACACCGCCGAAATGGGCAAAAACCTGGGAGATGACCTGCGCGAAGGCAAGGCGACATTGCCTTTGATTTTGGCCATGCAACTGGGTAGCGACAGCCAAAGACAAACCGTGCGCGAAGCGATCGAGACGGGCAGCGTGGAGCGCTTGGCCGACATCGTGGCCATCGTGCGCGAAACCGGCGCACTGGAAGCCACACGCAACGCAGCGGCCTCCGAGGCACAGCGGGCCATCGATGCAGCCATGCAGCTGCCTGACAATGCCCATCGCCAAGCCATGGTGGTGTTGGCATCACAGTTGCTGAACCGCAGAACCTGACCGGGCGGATCGGCCATGAAACTGCCCAGCCACTTTGTTCGTGCCCTCGCCACCTTGGCCTGCTGCATGTGCCTTGGCACGCAAGCCAGCCCCAAATGGGAAGCGGTCATGCTCAACGACCAAGGCTTGTTCTACATCGACCCGAAGTCCATCACCGAAGAAGACGGCCGGAAAAAAGTGTGGAGCGTCCTGGATTACAAAAAACCGCAAAGCACAGGCGATGGCAAGCCTTACTTGTCGATCCACTCACAAATTCAGCTCAATTGCAAATTGAAGATGGCGCGGGTGCTGCATTTGACGTATTACACCGGTCCGATGCTCACAGGCCAAGTGGTCAGCCGCCAGGGCATGTTGCACGAATGGCTGGACATTGATCCCACCTCACCCATTCAGAAAATCGCCCGACGCGTTTGTTGAGTGTTCAGCGGACAAGTAGGCACCTGTGCAGCGCAGACAGGTGGTCTCAAGTCAGCTGATGAGCTCACTCGACAACCAGACGGCAAGGCTCCTTGATTTTGAGCTCTTGCCGCTTTTCTTCGCAGTAGCGCATGGCCCGGCGAGCACCCTCCGCCGCCATTTTGATGTGCACAGAACACTGCAAGCTCATTTTTTCAATGTCGCTGTGGTTGTCAAAAGCAGCCGCACAGCGGCTGTTGGCCGTCATCTCCGGCTTGGTTTGTCGCCAAACCATCTTCAGGCCTTCCGGGATATCCCGCACCCGCACGGTGGGGTAAACCTCAGCCGCCATCAGCTGCGCAGCGCACGCCCACAGCAAAACCGCCAGACCCGGATTCATCGCGCAAACTCTGGCTTTCATGGTTGTCCTCCTCGATGGCCTAAACCCGTCCTTCACAGGGCCTTCAATGCCGCGCATCCCTCAGCCGGATCACCTCTTCACGCAAATCATGGGCCCATGCACGGCGGTCGCGGCCTTGGGCCGATTGCAAGTCACCGAAACGAACCACCGCCGTGATCCGTGGCGCTGTCAGGGTACGCCAGATCGACCCCAGCAAGGTGTCATCGCCAATATAACAAGGCGCAAAACTCGGCTCGCCACTGCGCGCATCCAGAAACTGAAGGGACATGGGTTGAACCGGGGCTTCGGCCTGAATGGCCGACTGGATCAGGTTGGCATGGAAAGGCAACACATCACGCCCATCACTGGTTGTGCCTTCCGGGAAAACCGCCACCACATCGCCGTTCTTCATGGCATCGGCCATGTCCTTGACCATGCGCAAGGCATCTTTTCGGCTGGTGCGTTCGATGTAGAGCGTGCCCGCCCCCGTGGCGAGCATGCCCACCAAGGGCCAGTCGCGGATGTCGGATTTGGACACAAAACGGCAATGCCGGGCCGCATGGATGACCGAAATGTCCAACCAGGAAATGTGGTTGGCCACGATCAAGGCCGGGCCGTTGGACACAGGCTGCCCCAGCACCTTGAGGTGAATGTCCCACAAGGCGAGAAACTGCAGTGCCCACGCCTGCACACGCATTTCACGCTGCTCGGCGTTGAACTGGGGAAAGCGGACATAAATCGTCCACATGCCGACCAACACGTGCCATAGACCACGCAGCAACTTCCAAATCGCACGCAAGGTCCGCATCACGCACTCATGCCCTGGTCATCCACAGCTTGGAACAAGGCATCCTCAACGCCCGATCCGCTCGGGCCTGACAGCGCCCGCTCGGGTGACCACATGGCGCAACACCCCTCAAGCCTCGAACGCCACATGCCCGCCAACCACAGTGGCCAACACGCGACCAGGCAGCTCGTAGCCGGAAAACGGCGTGCTCTTGCCTTGGCTGCGCAGCGAAGCTTCGGTCACCAGCCAATGGCCCTCGGTCGATAGCACACAGACATCGGCCACGCCGCCCACCGCCAGATGACCCACCGAGTCCCGCAGGCTGCCCAGCGTCGACCCGAGCACACGGGCCGGGTCGGCCGTGATGCGCGACAACACTTGCGACAAAGGCAGCCCGGACTCTTGTCCCCACTTGAGCGCCAGACTCCACAGCAGTTCCATGCCTGTGGCACCGGGCTCGGCCTCGGCAAACGGCAGCGCCTTGGCGTCGGCATCGACCGGGGTGTGGTCGGACACCAGCACATCCAGCGTGCCGTCAACCAAGCCTGCGCGCAGGGCATCGCGGTCGCGCTGCTGGCGCAACACGGGCACCAGGCGCGCACGGCTGTCGAAGTAACCCATGTCGGCATCGGTCAGGTGCAGCGAGTTGATGCTCACGTCGGCCGTGACCGGCAGGCCCTCGGCCTTGGCCTGGCGGATCAGCTCAACACCCTGGGCGCTGCTGATGCGGCACAGGTGCACACGGGCACGCGTGCTGCGCACCAGCTCAAAAATCGTGTGCAGGGCAATGGTTTCGGCCGCCACCGACACGCCCGACAGGCCCATGCGTGTGGCCAAAGCGCCGCTGGCGGCCACGCCTTTGCCCAGGTGCAGCTCTTGTGGGCGCAGCCAGACGGTGAAGCCGAAGGTGCTGGCGTACTGCAGGGCACGCTGCAGCACCTGGGTGCTGGGGATCGGCACCTCGGCCTGAGAAAAACCCACACAACCCGCGGCAGTGAGCTGGCCCATTTCGGTCAGCACATCGCCCTTCAGGCCCACGGTGAGTGCACCCAGCGGCAGCACACGGGCCTGGTGCAGTTTTTCAGCGCGGTAGCGCAGCATTTCGACCAGACCGGGTTCGTCCAGCACGGGATCGGTGTCGGGGGAGCAAACCAGGCTGGTCACGCCTCCGGCCACGGCGGCGGCCATTTCGCTCTCCAGCATGCCTGCGTGCTCCTGGCCGGGTTCGCGCAAGCCCGCCGCCAGGTCCACCAGGCCTGGGGCCACGATGCTGCCCTTGGCATCGATCACGCGGTTGGGTGTGAAGTCGGCGGGCGCTTGGCCGATGGCCACGATACGACCGGCAGCGATCGCCAGATCGGCGGTTTGGTCAAAGCCGCTGGCGGGGTCGATCACGCGGCCGTTTTGGATGAGTAGTTTCATGGTGTCAGTCCTCACGCCTCATTGCCGGCCACGATGCTCATCACCGCCATGCGCACGGCGATGCCAAAGGTCACCTGCGGCAGGATCACGCTTTGTTGCCCATCGACCACGGCGGAATCAATCTCCACGCCCCGGTTGATCGGCCCCGGGTGCATGACGATGGCATCCGGCTTGGCCAGTTGGAGTTTTTCGGGCGTCAGGCCAAAGCTCTCGAAGTATTCCTGGCTGGAGGGCAGCAGCGCACCGCTCATGCGCTCGTTTTGCAGGCGCAACATGATCACGACATCACAGCCCTTGATGCCCTCTTCGAGGTTGTTGAACACGCGCACACCCATTTGCGCCATGTCGGCGGGCACCAGGGTTTTAGGGCCGACCACACGCACTTCGGCGCAGCCCAAGGTGGTGAGCGCGTGGATGTCCGAGCGCGCCACACGCGAGTGCAGCACATCGCCCACGATGGCCACGGTCAGGTTGGAAAAATCCTTCTTGTAATGCCGGATGGTGTACATGTCCAGCAGGCCCTGGGTGGGGTGGGCGTGGCGACCGTCACCCGCGTTGACCACGTGCACATGCGGCGCGACATGCTGGGCAATCAGGTAGGGCGCACCCGATTCGCTGTGGCGCACCACAAAGATGTCGGCCGCCATGGCGCTCAGGTTGGCGATGGTGTCGAGCAGCGATTCGCCCTTGCTGGCCGAAGAGCGAGCGATGTCGAGCGTGTAGACATCGGCCGACAGGCGGGTGGCCGCGATGTCGAAGGTGGTGCGGGTGCGGGTGCTGTTTTCAAAAAACAGGTTGAACACGCTCTTGCCGCGCAAAAGGGGCACTTTTTTCACCTCGCGGTCGCTCACGCTGACGAAGCTGGCCGCCGTGTCGAGGATGTGCGTCAGGATGTCCTTGGACAGGCCCTCGGTGGAGAGCAGGTGGATCAGCTCGCCGTTTTTGTTGAGTTGGGGGTTGTTGCGTTTGTAGAGCATGTTGTTTTCACCTCAATCAGGCTTTGTTCTCCACTTCAAAACTGAAACGGCCAGCCACATCGCGGGCCAGCGCCAACGATTGCGTCTCCGGCAGGGCCACTCGAGCGGCGGCAAAGTCGGCCTGGATGGGCAGCTGGCGACCACCCCGGTCCACCAGCACGGCCAACTGCACCCGGGCGGGTCGGCCGTAATCAAAAATTTCGTTGAGCACCGCGCGAATGGTGCGGCCGGTGTAGAGCACATCGTCGAGCACCAGAATGTCGGCCCCATCGACCTCAAAAGGCAAATGGGTCTGGCCGCCTGCAGACAGGCCACGCTGGGCAAAGTCATCACGGTGCATGACCGAGGACACCTGACCTGACTCACCGGGCAAGCCCAGTTCGCGCTGCAGGCGCTCGGCCAGCCAGGCGCCGCCCGAGGTGATCCCCACCAGGCGGGTGTGGGCCGTGCACAGGCTGCGCACACCGCGCAGCAGCTCCAGGTACAAGGCCTCGGCGTTCAGGGCCAGTGCGCTCATGGGATGTTCCTTAAAAATTGGTCCAGGATGATCGCCGCCGCCGCCGCATCGGCGTCTTTGGCGCCATAAGAATGGGCTTCGGTGGTGGTGTAACGCTCGTCCACCTCGTACACCACGAGGCCAAAACGGCCGCGCAGCTGGCGGCCGAACTTGCGGGCGCGCAAGGTGTTTTCGTGCTCCCCGCCATCGGGGTGGGTGGGCACACCGATCACCAGCGCGTCGGGCTGCCACTCTTGGATGCGTTTGGCGATGTGCTCAAACCGGGCATCACCCTCGGCGGCAATCGTGCCTTGCGGCGTGGCCGACTTCATCAGCCGGTTGCCCACGGCCACGCCAGTGCGCTTGAGCCCGTAGTCAAAGGCCAAAAAACTTTGGTGATGGGCGGGAACGGTGTTCTCGGGGGTGCTGCTCATGCGTGCCCCGCGTCTGGCGAGAGCATCCAGCTTTTCAGGCCCAGCAGGTCCAGGGCGCGGTCGTAGCGCTCGGCCATGGGCACCTCAAACACCACATCGGCCGAAGCAGGCACCGTGAGCCAGGTGTTTTCGCTCAACTCCGACTCCAGCTGCCCCTCGCCCCAGGCCGCATAACCCAAAGTGACCAGCACGCGGCGTGGCCCCGCACCCGAAGAAAGGGCTTCGAGCACATCGCGTGACGTGGTCATCTCCAGCCCACCGGGGACAGTGAGGGTGGAGGCGTAAATGGAGCCGCCATCCAGTTCAGGCTTGTCCATGCGCATGGGGTCGTGCAGCACAAAACCGCGCTCGGTCTGAACCGGGCCGCCATGGCCCACCGGGTTTTCCACCAGGTCTTCGCGTCGCAGAGGCAAATCGACCTTGTCAAACAGCAAACGCATGCTGATGTCGGCCGGTTTGTTGATGATCAGACCCATGGCCCCACGGGGGCTGTGCTCGCACATGTAAACGACACTGCGGGCAAATGTCTCGTCCTCCAACCCGGGCATGGCGATCAGGAAATGATGCTTGAGGTCAATCGAGGCAGAATCGGCGGTCATGCACCGATTTTAGCGGCCCTGTCTCTGCGGACGGGGTCAAGGGTGCATTGTTTGACCCAACCCGGCATACCCCGATGGAAACCCCTTTTTCTTGTGGCCTGGTCTGGCTGCGGCGCGACCTGCGCGTGAGTGACCATGCGGCCCTGCACCAGGCCCTGAAGCACTGCCAACGGGTGCATGTGGCCTTCGTCTTTGACACCGAGATTCTCGACGCCCTGCCCCGCGCTGACCGGCGGGTCGAATTCATCCGCGAGTCGCTGGTCGAGGTCGATGCCCGCTTGCGCGAACTGGCGGGCCACCCCAAAGCTGGCCTGATCGTGCGCCACGGCGTGGCCAAGGACAAAATCGTCAAACTGGCCCAGCACCTGCAGGCGCAGGCCGTGTTTGCCAACCACGACGACGAGCCGCTGGCACTGGCCCGCGACATCCAGGTGCGTGGCCACCTGGCCGACCACGGCATCGTGCTGCACACCTTCAAGGACCATGTCATTTTCGAGCGCAACGAAGTGCTGACCCAGTCGGCCAAGCCTTTCAGCGTGTTCACGCCCTACAAAAACGCCTGGCTGAAGAAAGTCACCCCCAAAGACCTGCAGGCTTTTGAAGTGGCAGCGCTGGCCCAGCGCCTGGCACCACGCCCCGACGACCTGGCGCACCCCGTGCCCAGCCTGGCCGACATCGGCTTTGAGCCCACCAACCTGCAGGCCCTGAAAATCCCCACGGGTGAGTCGGGCGCGCAGGCCTTGCTGCAAGACTTTTTGACCCGCATCGACCATTACGAAGACACGCGCAACTTTCCGGCCGTCAAAGGCCCCAGTTATTTGAGTGTGCATTTGCGCTTTGGCACCGTGTCGATCCGCCAGCTGGCCCGCGAGGCGCATGCCCGCATGCAGGCGGGCAGCACGGGGGCGAGTGTCTGGCTGTCGGAGCTGATCTGGCGCGACTTTTATGTGCAGGTGCTGCACAACTTTGCGCATGTGGGCCAAGGCCAAAGCTTCAAACCCGACTACGACGCCATCCGCTGGGAGCACGGCCCGCACGCCCACAAGCTGTTTGACGCCTGGTGCGAAGCGCGCACCGGCTACCCCTTGGTGGACGCGGCCATGCGCCAGATCAACCAGACAGGCTATATGCACAACCGCCTGCGCATGGTGGTGGCGAGCTTTTTGGTGAAGGATTTGGGCATCGACTGGCGTTGGGGCGAAAAGTACTTCGCCACGCACCTGAACGACTTTGATCTGTCGGCCAACAACGGCGGCTGGCAATGGGCCAGCTCCAGCGGGTGTGACGCGCAGCCTTACTTTCGCATCTTCAACCCGATCAGCCAAAGCGAAAAGTTCGACCCCGAAGGCAAATTCATTCGCCGCTATGTACCCGAGCTGGCGGCCTTACCCACGGCCGCGTTGCACGCGCCTTGGCTGGCCAAACCCATGGAATTGCAAGCGGCAGGGGTGGTGATCGGCAAAACCTACCCGGCCCCCATCGTGGACCACGCCGAAGCGCGGGAGAAAACGCTGGCGCGGTATGCAGTGGTCAAGAAAAGCGCGGACTGATCAGATGGCGACCATCTCGAAATCTTCCTTGCGGGCTGCGCATTCGGGGCAGGTCCAGTTCATGGGCACATCCTCCCATTTGGTGCCGGGGGCAATGCCATGCTCGGGGTCGCCTGCAGCTTCGTCATAGATCCAGCCGCAAATCAGGCACATCCAGGTTTTGTGTTCCATCACAGTGTCGCAATCAGAGAGTCGAATAGAATGATTTGATTGTATCGGGCGAGCCCGGTGCCCGGCTGAAGACCTTCTGAAGCACACTGCCATTCGCCTTTCATGACCGATCACAAGCCCGAATTCCCAACCGAGACCGACGTGCTGGATGCCGAGGACGCTGCGGGCTTGGCCTGCGTCCTGTCCTTCAATGCCAACGACCCCAGCGGCGCGGGAGGCCTGAGCTGTGACGCGACCGCCATGGCTTCGGTCGGGGCACATTGCATGCCGGTATGTACCGGTGCTTATGTGCGCGACACCAGCAGCATCACCGACTTTTACCCCCTGGACGAAGAAGCTGTTCACGACCAGGCCCGCGCCGTGGCCGAAGACGTGCCCGTGCAGGTCATCAAAGTCGGCTTTGTGGGCACACCGGAGAGTCTGGCGGTGATTGCTGAACTCTCGGACGACTACGACGGTGTTCCAGTGGTGGCCTACATGCCCAATTTGTCCTGGTGGGAAGACGACAAGATCGACGCTTATCTGGACGCTTTTCGCGAATTGCTGCTGCCGCAAACCAGCGTGCTGGTCGGCCACCACAGCACCCTGCGCCGCTGGCTGCTGCCCGAATGGTCGGGCGAGCGCAACCCCGGGCCGCGCGACATCGCCAAAGCTGCCGCTGAGTTGGGCGTGCCCTACACCCTGGTGACCGGCCTGCCCTTGCCCGACCAGCACATTGACAACGCCTTGGCCTCGCCCGAAACCGTCTTGGCCCACGAAAAATTTGAACGCATCGAGGCCGTATTTGCCGGCGCAGGTGACACCCTGACCGCGGCCCTCGCCGCTTTGCTGGCCACCGGCATGGACCTGCCAGAAGCCACCAGCGAAGCCCTGCATTACCTCGACCGCTGCCTGGACGAGGGCTTTCGGCCCGGTATGGGCCAGGTCATTCCAGACCGCCTGTTTTGGGCACTGCCTGAAGGCGAAGAAACCGACGGCGAAGAAGGCCCCGAAGTTCATCCCGGCGCCGATTACTTTGAAGTGCCATTCAACGAAACCAAACACTGAAGCCAGAGACAAGCCCCATGACCGACCGCAACCAAACCCTTTTTGACCGCGCCGCCCAAGTGATCCCCGGTGGGGTCAACTCGCCTGTGCGCGCCTTCCGCGCCGTGGGCGGCACACCCCGCTTTGTGCAACGCGCCCAAGGCGCTTATTTCTGGGACGCCAACGGCCAAAAATACATCGACTACATCGGCTCCTGGGGCCCGATGATCCTGGGCCACGGCCACCCGGCCGTGCTCGAAGCGGTGCAAAAAGCCGCGCTTGACGGCTTTTCGTTTGGCGCCCCCACCGAGCGCGAAATCGAACTGGCCGAAGAGATTTTGAAACACGTGCCGTCTATGGAGATGGTGCGCCTGGTCAGCTCGGGCACCGAAGCGGGCATGAGCGCGCTGCGCCTGGCGCGTGGCGCGACAGGCCGCAGCAAGTTCATCAAGTTCGAAGGCTGTTATCACGGCCACGCCGACGCCCTGCTGGTCAAGGCCGGCTCGGGCCTTGCCACCTTTGGCAACCCCACCAGCGCAGGCGTGCCGCCCGAAGTGGTGCGCGACACGCTGGTGCTCGAGTACAACAACATCCAGCAACTGGAAGAGGCTTTCCAGCTGCACGGCCAAGAATTGGCCTGCGTGATGATCGAGCCGATTGCGGGCAACATGAATTTTGTGCGGGCCAGCGTGCCCTTCATGAAACGCTGCCGCGAGCTGTGCAGCGAACACGGCGCACTGCTGGTGTTTGACGAAGTGATGTCGGGTTTCCGCGTAGCTCTGGGCAGTGCGCAAAGCGTCTACGCCCAAGCCATCCCCGGCTTCAAGCCCGACATGACGGTGCTGGGCAAAGTGATCGGCGGCGGCATGCCACTGGCAGCCTTTGGTGGCCCGCGCGAGATCATGTCCAAACTGGCCCCCACCGGCCCGGTCTACCAGGCCGGCACCCTGAGCGGCAACCCGGTGGCCACCGCCTGTGGCCTGGCCACGCTGCGCGAGATTGCCAAACCCGGCTTTTTTGATGCCCTGGGCGCTCGCACCAAAAGCCTCGTGGACGGGCTGACGGGCGCTGCCGCTGCGGCGGGTGTGCCCTTTGTGGGCGATTGCCAAGGTGGCATGTTCGGCTTTTTCCTGCTGCCCGAGTTGCCACAAAACTATGCCAAAGTGATGACCAGCGACAGCCCCAAGTTCAACAAGCTGTTCCACGGTTTGCTGGATGGTGGCGTCTACATCGCCCCTGCACTGTACGAAGCCGGTTTTGTGAGCGCGGCCCACACCGATGCCGACATCGCCGAGACCGTGCGGGTGGCGGCAGACGTGTTCAAGACACTCTGATTTGAGTCACTGACCGGGCAAAACCAAGCAGCGCTCCAGTCCAAATCGCTCAAAGTCGCGATCAAACGTGACCATGCGCAGGCCAGCGCTTTGGGCTGTGGCCGCCAGACACACATCGGTCCATAAGCGAATGGGTTGAGGCTCGCCCCGACGCCCCAGCAGCTGCGCAATGGCGTCATCCAAACCGGGCGGATCGGCCAGCAAACCCACGGCAGGTGTGTCAACCCATTGGCGGTACATGGCCATGGCCTGCGTCAGATTCAACACATTGGGGCCCATCGCGCGGGGCTGAGACAGCACGCGCACCAAACCCATCATGGTCGTTCGACAAAACCACAAAGGCGTCGCGGCCGCACAGGCCGATTCCCAGTAGCGCATGGCCTGTGCGTGAAACGGATGCGCTGCGCTGCACAGCCCCACCCACACATTCACATCGGGCAAATCGCCCGGTGCCAAACGCCAGTTGACCGAAGCCTCAGCCACGCCCCAAGGGCCGGATGGTTCGCTCATCGTCTTCCTCGTTGATCAATTGATACAAATCGGCGTTGGTCCATTTGCCCAGATCCAGCAGCAAAGGCCCCTGGTTTGGAATGACCGGGGGCCGGGCTTGGAACCGCTTTTGCGGGTCCACCACCTCGCGGGCGGACAAGCCACGTTCGACCAACTCAATGACCAGGTCACGCAGGGTTCGACCCTCTTGGGCAGCCCGGGTTTTGAGGTGCTTGAAGAGCGGATCGGGGATGTCAAGTGAAGTGCGCATATTTGCATTTTTGCATAAAAACATCGATATGCACAATACCAGCCACCTGCCGGGCGCCAAAGCGCCAGACAAAACGGCGATAATCCGCCCCTGCATTCACGTCCGGACCGGGCGCTTGCCTCTTCCCTTGGACTCCCGATGAAAAAGAACTTCCCCCTGCAAGCCGAAGGCAAGCACCCCGACCGCGTGCTCGAAGCCGTCAAGCACGACATCCGCAAATACTTCAAGCGCGAGCGAAATCGCGACCTGCCCAAGGGTGCAGATTTTTGGGACTTTGACTGCAAAGTGGGCCTGACCGCCGACACCGCCGAAGTGGTCCGCGTGAGCGGCGTGATCGAAGCGGTGGACGCTGCTGCCAAGGCAGGCGCAACGTCGGTCTATGTGGAGATTTTGAGCAAGCACGGCGTGCGGGTCCTCAAGCCGCAAGACCACAGCGGCGGTGAAGACCTGTTGAATGATCAGAGCCACGTCTGATTTTTAGACACCCACAGAAAGCCCGAAGAAATGGATGCCCGATCAAGTCAGGCATGACGAGAAACTGTCATACCCGCGCATGCGGGTATCCATGAGCATGCAAACCTAGATCTCCGTTCAAGTCGGGCATGACAAAACCGGGGGAGCCGTTTTTTCGCTCTAACCGGGCTTATTGGAACCGGCAGCTGCGGCGGCCCGCAACTTGTCCTTCTTGCTGGGGCGTGAACCTTTGACACCCCCATTGCCGGGTGACGGCGGTGGCGGGGTTTCGGTGGGCTCAAAGCCTGGAATTTCCTCCAAAGCGAGTTCCAGGCTTTCGCGTTTCTGGATCAACTTCCAATGCGCGAGCGCGGCAGCGGTGACAAAGCTCACAGCGTCGCCATGCGCCCCCGCCCGGCCCGTGCGGCCTATGCGGTGGGTGTAGTCGGTGGCCGAGCGCGGCAGGTCGTAATTCACCACCACCGGCAACATGGCGATGTCGATGCCGCGTGAGGCCAGATCGGTCGTCACCACCACATCCCAGCGGCCCGCCTTGAATTCGCTCAAGACGTCCTGGCGTGCGCCTTGGCTCATCTCGCCATGGAAAGGCGTGGCGTAGATGCCCGCTTTGTAGAGCTTGCCCGCCACATGTTCGCAGGCGTAGCGCGTGGCCACAAACACCAGCACCTGCTTCCAGCCGTTGTTGGTGATCAGGTGGCGCAGCAAGGCGGTGCGGTTTTTTTCGTCCACACGGATGGCGCGTTGGGTGATGTCGGGTTTGTGGCCTTCAAACGCTTCTACCGTGATGCGCACAGGATGGTGCAGCATGTTGGCCGCCAAGGCTTCCACCTCGGGCGCAAACGTCGCCGAGAACAACAAGGTTTGACGCTGGGCAGGCAGCAGCGCCAGCACGCGCTGCAGCTCATCGGCAAAGCCCAGGTCCAGCAAGCGGTCGGCTTCGTCCAGCACCAGGTGCTGCACATCGGCCAGGCGCACAGCGTTCTGCTCGATCAAGTCGAGCAAGCGGCCAGGTGTGGCCACCACGATGTCGGCCCCACCGCGCAGCGCCATCATTTGCGGGTTGACCGAAACACCACCAAACACGGTGTTCACCTTGAGCGACTGCGGCAGCTTGTAGGCCAGGTTGGCCAGCACATCACCGACTTGCACCGCCAGTTCGCGCGTGGGCACCAGCACCAGCACGCGCACGGGGCGGCGGAAATTGGTCTGGCGCGGCGAAGCCAGCAAGTGCTGCAGCAGCGGCAGCGCAAAAGCCAGTGTCTTGCCCGAGCCGGTGGGCGCGGTGGCCCACACATCGGCCAACTTCAAGGCAGCAGGAATCGCTTCGGCCTGGATGGGCGTGGGGGCGTACAAGCCCATGTCACCCACAGCGCGCAAGAGCGCGGGGGTCAGGCCGAGAGTTTCAAATGTCAATGCAATCTTTCTGTCAGTGGCCACCAAGGTAGCTCAATTGCGCTTCCTTGTAGGAGGTCGCCCCTGCGACCGAATGGTGCGGGGGCTCGGTGCGGGTGTCAGTCGATGCCGTAAAAACGAACCCTTCGCGAGCGGGGGCTCGCTCCCACAGGGCAAGAAGCGTTTGTGCGCATCAATGCCGGAAGTGCCGCACACCCGTGAACACCATGGCCACACCGCGCTCGTTGGCCGCGTCGATGACTTCCTGATCGCGCATGGAGCCGCCGGGCTGGGCCACACAGGTCGCGCCTGCATCCACCACCACGTCAAGGCCGTCGCGGAAGGGGAAGAAGGCGTCGCTGGCGACCACGGTGTTTTGCAGGCTCAGCTTGGCGGCTTCGGCCTTGATGCTGGCAATGCGGGCGGAGTCGAGGCGGCTCATTTGGCCTGCGCCCACGCCCATGGTCATGCCGTTTTTGCAGAACACGATGGCGTTGGACTTGACGAACTTGGCCACTTTCCAGGCGAACAACAGGTCGTTCAGCTCTTCAGGCGTGGGTTGTTTGACGGTGACGATCTTCAGGTCGGCCAGCGCCAGCTCATGGTTGTCGGCGCTTTGCAGCAAAAGGCCTGAGCCCACGCGCTTGGTCTCCAAAGCGTTGCGCACGTTGCCGTAATCAGCGGGCAAAGCGATTTTCATCAAGCGCACATTCACTTTGCTCTTGAACACGTCGAGCGCTTCGGCGCTGAAGTCGGGGGCCATCAGCACTTCGACGAATTGCTTGCTCACGGCTTCGGCAGCGGCTTTGTCCACCGGGCGGTTGAAGGCGATGATGCCGCCGAACGCGCTGGTCGGATCGGTCTGGAAGGCTTTGCTGTAGGCCTCGAGCGGGCTCGCGCCCACGGCCACGCCGCAGGGGTTGGCGTGTTTGACGATGACACAGGCCGAAGTCTCAAAGCTCTTGACACACTCCCACGCCGCATCGGCGTCGGCGATGTTGTTGTAACTGAGTTCCTTGCCCTGCAGCTGCACGCCCGTGGCCAGCGAGCCTGCGGCAGGGGCCAGGTCGCGGTACCAGGCGGCTTGCTGGTGGCTGTTTTCGCCGTAGCGCAGGTCTTGCACCTTGACGTATTGCTCGTTGAATTGGCCTGAGAACTGAGCACGCTCGGGCACGTAGGTTTCGCTCAGCTTCTCGGCTTCAAAGTTCACGCTGGAGAGGTAGTTGCTGATCGCGCCGTCGTATTGGCTGATGCGGTTGAACGCAGCCACGGACAAAGCAAAACGCAGTTTGTCGCTCAACTTGCCGTTGGACTTCAGCTCAGCGATCACATCCGCGTATTGGCTGGCATCGGTGACGATGCCCACGTCTTTCCAGTTCTTGGCGGCAGAGCGGACCATGGCGGGGCCGCCGATGTCGATGTTCTCGATCGCGTCGGCCAGTGTGCAGCCGGGCTTGGCCACGGTGGCTTCAAACGGGTAGAGGTTAACGATGAGCAAGTCAATCGTGTCAATGTTGTGCGCCTTGAGGGCCGCCATGTGCTCGGGGGTGTCGCGACGCGCCAGCAAGCCGCCGTGCACCTTGGGGTGCAGCGTTTTCACACGGCCATCAAGCATTTCGGGAAAGCCGGTGACTTCGGCCACTTCGGTCACGGGCAAGCCTTGTTCGGCCAGCAGCTTGGCGGTGCCGCCGGTGGAGATCAGGCCCACGCCCAAAGCGTGCAGTTCTTTCGCCAGATCGACGATGCCGGTTTTGTCAGAGACAGAGATGAGGGCTCTCATGGGGGCTTTCTTCAAAATTCAAAGGTGTTCAAAGCGAGGCCGGGTAAAGGGTTCCGGCAGGTATTCAGCGGGGCTTGGCAACGCCAAGCCTCCATAGGCTCATTTCAACAAATCGTGCTCGAGCAATTTCTTGCGCAGGGTGTTGCGGTTCAGGCCCAGCCACTCGGCAGCGCGCGACTGGTTCTGGCCAGACTGGGTCATCACCACGTCCAGCAGCGGCTTCTCGACCAGCTTGACCAGCATGTCGTACAGACCGGTCGGGTCGGTACCGTCCAGATCGCGGAAATAGGTTTCCAGGTTGTCGCGGATGCAGTTTTCAATCGATTGGGGTTCGCTCATGGCGTGGTCTCTAAATCGGTGCAGGCCTCAGGGCGTGAGGGCTGGCGCGCAGGCAAACGCTCCATCTGATCGGCCAGGCCGTCCAGATAGGCGGCCACGGCGGTCAATTGCCCGGCTGCAGTCTCAAGGGTGTTCATGTGTTCACGGAAGGCCTCGCCACCTGGCAAGGCACGCACATACCAGCCGATGTGTTTGCGCGCCGAGCGCACACCGGTGTATTCGCCATACAGACCATAGTGGTCTTGCAGGTGCTCCAGTAAGGCGCGGCGCACCTCGGCGACCAAAGGCGGGGCCAGGTGTTCGCCCGTGGCCAGAAAGTGTCCGATCTCGCGAAAAATCCAGGGGCTGCCCTGCGCGGCGCGGCCAATCATCACGGCGTCAGCCCCAGTGAACCGGAGCACATCGCGGGCTTTTTCGGGCGAATCGATGTCGCCGTTGGCGACCACCGGAATCTTGAGCGCGGCTTTGACAGCGGCCACGGTGTCGTATTCGGCCAAGCCCTTGTAGCCTTGCTCGCGGGTGCGGCCGTGCACGGTGACCATTTGCACCCCGGCGCTTTCAGCGGCACGGGCCAGGCTCAAAGCGTTCTTCTCGGCATCGCACCAGCCGGTGCGCATCTTCAGGGTCACGGGCACGCCGTGGGGCAAAGCCGCTTCAACCACCGCGCTGATGATTTCCAGCGCCAGCGGCTCGTCCTGCATCAGGGCGGAACCGGCCCATTTGTTGCAGACTTTTTTGGCAGGGCAGCCCATGTTGATGTCGATGATTTGCGCGCCCCGGTCAATGTTGTAGCGCGTGGCGTCGGCCATCATCTGCGCCTCGGTGCCCGCGATCTGCACTGCAATCGGGCCGGGCTCGCCGTCGTGGTTGGCGCGGCGCGAGGTTTTGAGCGAAGCCCACAAGTCAGGCCGCGAGGTCACCATTTCGCTCACGGCATAACCCGCGCCGAACTGCCTGCACAGCTGGCGAAACGGCCGGTCCGTTACCCCCGCCATGGGGGCCACGAACAAGTTGTTCGGCAATGGGTAAGGGCCAATCTGCATGACTGGTGGGTGCTGGAATTTGGGGGAGCCTGAATAGGATGCACGATTGTAGTTGCTCAATATTTCAGCAGCTGACATCGAAATGTGCTAGCGAAAGGGATGGGCATTTATACGCTCGGCACTGACAGGTGTGGCCAACTCACCACCCGCCTGCCGCTAAACTGCCCGCATGGAACTTTGGCTCAATCAATTGCTGCAATGGCTGGCCTTGCCGGAACATGGCCTGAGCACGGTGTTTGTTGTTGCCTTCATGTCTGCGACTTTGCTGCCCATGGGCTCGGAGCCCGCCGTCTTTGGCTTGGTGAAACTCAACCCCGAGTTGTTTTGGCAGGCGATTGTGGTGGCCACCGCAGGCAACACCTTGGGCGGTATGGTCAGCTGGTGGATGGGTTGGGGAGCGCACAACGCGGTCAACAAGTGGCGCGACTCCAGCACACACATCCGCGCCCTGGCCTGGCTGGAAAAACTGGGGCCCAAGGCCTGCTTGCTCAGCTGGTTGCCCGGCGTGGGCGATCCTTTGTGCGCGGTGGCCGGCTGGCTCAAGATGCCACTGTGGCCCTGCACGCTCTACATGGCGATTGGCAAGTTTTTCCGCTACCTGTTCATGACAGGCGCTTTGCTCTGGCTGTTTCCATCCTCATGAACATGACCAAAATCCTTTTGACGGGCCTCTTGCTGTTGCTCATGACCGTGGCGGTCGGGATCGGCCTGGCTTGGGCACCCGATCGGTCGGTGGACACCTTGAAAACACGTTGGGCCGCTGCGCCCTCACGGTTCATTGAACTGCAAGGGATGCAGGTGCACCTGCGCGACGAAGGCCCTCGGGATGACCCCGAACCCATCGTGCTGATCCACGGCACCTCGGCCAGTCTGCACACCTGGGATGGCTGGACCGCCGCGCTCAAGCACCAGCGACGCGTCATCCGCATGGACCTGCCCGGATTCGGCCTGACCGGACCTGCCCCTGATGGCGACTACCGGATGGAACGGTATGCAGACTTCATCGTGGCCCTGATGGACCAACTGCGGGTTCGCCAAGCCATCTTGGCTGGCAACTCGCTGGGCGGCGGCATTGCCTGGCGCACCGCCGTGCAACACCCCGACCGTGTCAGCCGCCTGGTGCTGGTGGATGCCACGGGCTACCCCTTGCAATCCACCTCGGTGCCGCTGGGCTTTCGGCTCGCGCAGATTGAGGGGCTCAAACCGGTCATGCGCCAACTCCTGCCCCGCCGCATGATCGAGGCCAGCGTGCGCAATGTGTATGCCAACCCGGACCAGGTCACGCCCGAACTGGTGGACCGCTATTACGAATTGACGCTGCGTGCGGGCAACCGTGAGAGCCTGACCCAGCGCATGAAGCTGCGCGAGACCGATGCCTTGTCTGCCGGGCTGATCCCCGGCATCCGGCAACCCACACTGATCCTTTGGGGTGCACAAGACAGGCTCATCCCTGAGCCATCTGGCCAACGCTTTCACCAGGACATCGCAGGCAGCCAATATCTGGTGCTCGAAGGTCTGGGGCATGTGCCCCAGGAAGAAGACCCGCTGCGCAGCGTGGCGCCGATGCTGAAGTTTCTGGCGCTCAAGCCCTGACCCAGCAACATGTCCAAACAAAAAACCGCGCCATGGCGCGGTTTTTTCGTTGCAGCTGTGACAGGGTCAGGAGCTGAACAGGAAGTTCATCACATCGCCATCCTTGACGACGTACTCCTTGCCTTCGGCGCGCATCTTGCCCGCGTCCTTGGCGCCTTGCTCGCCCTTGAAGGTGATGAAGTCGTCGAACGCGATGGTCTGGGCGCGGATGTAGCCTTTTTCAAAGTCGGTGTGGATCACGCCAGCGGCCTGCGGGCCGGTGTCGCCTTTGTGGATGGTCCAGGCACGCACTTCCTTCACGCCAGCGGTGAAATAGGTTTGCAGGCCCAGCAAGTCATAGGCCGAGCGGATCAGGCGGTTCAGGCCGGGCTCGTCCTGACCCAGCTCCTTCAGGAATTCCAGGCGGTCGGCGTCGTCCATCTCGGACAACTCGGCTTCGATCTTGGCGCAAATGGCCACCACAGGCGCGTTTTGCTTGGCGGCAAAGGCTTTGAGGCGATCCAGGAAGGGGTTGTTCTCGAAGCCGTCTTCCGACACGTTGGCCACAAACATGGCGGGCTTGGCCGTGATGAAAAAGAACTGCTTGAGTTCGGCGCGTTCTTCCTTGCTGAAGTCGATGGTGCGCACCGGCTGGGTGTCGTTCAGAGCGGCCTGGCACTTTTCCAGGATCGCCATTTGTTTGACGGCGTCTTTGTCGCCGGAGCGGGCAATTTTGCTCACACGGTGGATGGCTTTTTCCACAGCCGCCAGGTCGGCCAGGCACAGCTCGGTCTGGATGACCTCGATGTCGGCGATCGGGTCCACCTTGTTGGCGACGTGGATGACGTTGGGGTCTTCAAAGCAGCGCACCACATTGACGATGGCGTCGGTCTCACGGATGTGGGCCAAAAACTTGTTACCCAAGCCTTCGCCCGTGCTGGCCCCGGCCACCAGGCCCGCGATGTCCACAAACTCGACGATGGCCGGCACGATGCGCTCGGGCGAGATGATGTCGGCCAACTGCTGCAGGCGCGGATCGGGCACCTCCACCACGCCGGTGTTGGGCTCGATGGTGCAAAAAGGGTAATTCTCAGCCGCGATGCCGGCTTTGGTCAGGGCGTTGAAAAGGGTGGATTTGCCGACGTTGGGCAAACCCACGATGCCGCATTTGAGGCTCATGAAAGGCTTTCGGTGATTCGGGAAGTAACCAGTGATTTTAACGAGTGCCCCGGCCCTGCTGACTTTGGCTGGATGCCATCGGGTATCCGTGGTGGCCGAAGGCAGCAGGCATGCCCCCGATCGCGTCGGGGGCGGCAAAAGCCTAGGTCTGGGGAGGCAAAGGCCCAAACAAGGGCCCCCACCTACAATACAGACCATGGCAAACCCTCCCGATATTTGCATCCGTGGCGCTGGCATCGTCGGCCGCACTTTGGCCTTGCTGCTGGCCCGCGAGCGACTGAACGTGGCCTTGGTCGAGTCGCCCATGGCCAGCACCACGCCCGACGTGCGTGCCTACTCGCTCAATGGCGCGGCCATGGCCTTGCTGCAAGACCTGCGCTGCTGGCCCGAGCCCCCTGCCGTGACCCCGGTGCACCAGATGCAGGTCTGGGGCGACCACGGCGGCCACCTGAACTTTGGTGCTCGGGAACAAGGCGTGGCTGAGCTCAACTGGATGGTCGATGTGCCCGTGCTGCAAGAGCGACTGGCCCAGGCCGTGCAGTTTCAGCCCCAGATTCAAGTGGTGAATGCCCCGGTGGCAGCCCCCCTCACCGTGGTGTGCGAAGGCCGCGCGAGCCAGACACGCGCCGAGCTGTGTGTGGGCTTTGACACCACGCACTACGAACAACATGCCGTGGCCACACGCCTGCAGTGCGAACGCCCGCACGAAGGCATCGCCCGGCAATGGTTTGGCTGGAGCCACGCCCCCGGCCTGTCGCAGCCGCAAGCCGAAGTGCTGGCTTTGTTGCCTTTGGGTGGCGAAGGCGCACGCGAAGTGGCGCTGGTCTGGTCGGTGCACCCACTGCGGGCGCAAGAGCTCATGGCCCTGAACGCCGAAGACTTTGCCGCCGCGCTGACCGAGGCCTGCAGCCACGCACTGGGCGGCATGCAACTGTCGGCCGAGCGCGCGGTGTGGCCGCTGCAGCTGGCCCGAGCCGAGCGCTGGATCGGCCCCATGCCGGGCGCTGCCAAGCAATCGTTCGCCTTGGCCGGCGATGCGGCCCACGCGATGCACCCCCTGGCAGGCCAGGGCCTGAACGTGGGCCTGGCCGATGTGGCCGAGCTGGTGCAGGTCATCCGTGCCAAGGAATTCTGGCGGCCGCTGCACGACCTGAAACTGCTGCGCCGCTACGAACGCGCCCGCCAGGCCGATGTGCAGGCCATGGGCTGGGTCACCGATGGCCTGCAGCGCCTCTTTGCCCAGCCTGGTCCGGTCTGGCAAAACCTGCGCAACTGGGGCATGCGCGGCTTTGACCGCAGCGGTCCGCTGAAACACTGGATGACGCAACGCGCCATGGGCCAAAGTGCGGACAAAGCCCACCTGGTCAGCTGACCCGAACCCTTCACTTTTCCCGAACCCGAAAGCCTCTGCGATGAAGTTTGTTTTTTCCAAGTGGGCCCTGATCGTGGCCACCACCGTCCTGTCGCTGGGCAGCGCGGTGGCCCAGGAAGCGGCCATTCGCAAAAACCTGAGCGAGCGCCTGCCCAATTTGCCCAAGATCGACGAGGTGAGCAAAACCCCGATGAATGGCCTGTTCGAAATCCGCATGGGCAACGAGGTGATGTACAGCGATGCCGACGGCAGCTTCCTGATCCAGGGCGCCCTGATTGACGTCAAGCAAAAGCGCAACCTGACCGAAGAACGCATGGAGAAACTGTCGGCGATTGCCTTTGACCAGTTGCCGATGAAAAGTGCCTTCACCCAGGTGCGCGGCAACGGCAAACGCAAGCTCGCCGTGTTTGCCGACCCCAACTGCGGCTACTGCAAGCGCTTTGAAAAAGACCTGCAAAAACTGGACAACGTGACCATTCACCACTTCCTCTACCCCATCCTGGGCGAAGACTCGAAGACCAAGTCGCGCAACATCTGGTGCGCCAAAGACAAGGCCAAAGTCTGGAACGACTGGATGATCAACGGCACGACGCCTCCCACAGCCAACTGTGATGCATCCGCCGTGGACACCGTTGTCGAATTTGGCAAAAAGAACCGGATCACGGGCACGCCCATGCTGCTGTTCGCCGATGGCACCCGCGTGCCCGGCGCGGTGCCCATGGCCCAAGTCGAAAAAATGCTGGCTGACCTCAAATGACCCCACCACTGAACGAAGACCCGACCTGGCGGCTGATCCGTCGCCTGGGCTATGCCGGACTGATCCCCTTTGTGTTCCTGGCCCTGTGCCTGTGGCTGGTCGGCCCCGACCTGCACCCGTATGTGGCGCTGTCCATGCAAGGCTATGGCGCGGTGATCGTGTCGTTTTTGGGGGGCATCCATTGGGGTGTGGGCTTTCGCAATGCCCTGATCACCCCTAACGCGCCGCGCATCCACTTCACCTGGGGGGTCGTGCCTTCGCTGCTCGCTTGGGTGGGCGTGATGATGCCCGCCTTTGCCGGTTTGCCCCTGCTGGGCTTTGTGCTGATCGGCTGCTACCTGATGGACCGCCGCACCTGGCCTGCCGCGGGCCTGGCCCCCTGGCTGCCCATGCGCCTGCAGCTGACCACCGTGGCCAGCCTGAGCTGCTTTTTGGCGGCGGGCGCAACCTGACCATTCACACGCATGACCGCCATCCACTACACCGTTGAAGCCGCCGACCTGCATGCCCACCTGTTTCGGGTGACCTTGACGGTGTCTGAACCTGCGGCGCAGCAAACCGTGTCGCTGCCGGTCTGGATTCCGGGCAGCTATCTGGTGCGCGAGTTTTCCAAAAACCTGCAAAACCTGAGCGCCAAACAAGGCCGCCGCAGCCTGCCCATCACCCAGCAAGACAAGTGCAGCTGGGCCATGGCTTGCAAGAGCGGGCAGCCCCTGGTGCTGAGCTACGAGGTCTATGCCTTTGACCACTCGGTGCGCACTGCCTGGCTGGACAGCCAGCGCGGTTTTTTCAATGGCACCAGCTTGTGCCTGCGGGTGCATGGGCAAGAACATGCGCCGCACCAGCTGCAGTTGCAAGCCGTCAAAACCCAGCCCGACTGGCAGGCCGCCACGGGCTTGGCGCCTGTCAAAACCGACAAGAAAGGCTTTGGCCTTTACCAGGCCGCCCACTACGACGAGCTGGTGGACTGCCCCGTGGAGCTGGGCACGTTCTGGAGCGGCAGCTTCACAGCCTGTGGCATCCCCCACCGCTTTGTGGTGGCCGGTGCCCTGCCTTCCTTTGACGGTGACCGCCTGCTGGCCGACACGCAAAAAATCTGCGAAGCGGCCATCCGGTTCTGGCATGGTGCGGGCAAGGCCGCAGGCCAAAAAGCGCCGCACAAGAACTACCTGTTCATGCTCAACGCCGTGCACGACGGCTATGGCGGCCTGGAGCACCGCAACAGCACCGCGCTGATCTGCAACCGCAGCGACCTCCCGCGCCAGACCCCACCCCGCACCCACGAGGGCTACACCACGCTGCTGGGCCTGATCAGCCACGAGTACTTCCACACCTGGAACGTCAAGCAGCTGCGCCCCGATGCCTTGGCCCGCTACGACTACAGCCAGGAAAACTACACCCAGTTGCTGTGGTTTTTCGAGGGCTTCACCAGCTATTACGACGATATCCTGCTGCGCCGCGCAGGCCTCATCGACGACACCACCTACCTCAAGCTGCTGGGCAAAACCATCGCCCAGGTGCAACAAACCCCGGGCCGCCACGTGCAGACGGTGGCGCAGGCCAGCTTTGACGCCTGGGTCAAGTACTACCGCCAGGACGAGAACACGCCCAACGCCACCGTGAGCTACTACACCAAGGGCGCGCTCGTGGCCCTGTGCTTGGACCTGGCGCTGCGCAAAGAAGGCCAGACGCTGGATGCCGTGATGCGCGGCCTCTGGAAGCGCTGCAAGGCCGGGCCCATGCGCGAACAAGACCTGCTGGACGAGCTGCAGGCCTACACGGGCCGCAGCTGGCAGGCAGAAATTCAGGCCTGGGTGCACAGCACCACCGACTTGCCCCTGCGCGAGCTGCTGACCGCACAAGGCGTCGTCCTGGATGCCGAAACGTCGACCATGGCCCAACGCCTCGGTCTGCGTGTGAGCGAAGCCGGTGGCAGCGTGCAGATCAAGGGCGTGCTGCGCGGCAGTGCCGCCGAAACGGCGGGGCTGGCCGCTGGCGACGAATGGCTGGGGCTGGAGGTGGGGGCCAAAGGACAAGGCGGCAGCTGGCGCCTGCACAAACTCGACGACCTGCCCGCCCTGCTGGGGCGCGAACAGAAACTGATGGCGCTGGTCTCACGCGACAAACGCCTGCTGCGCCTGCTCCTGAAAGTGCCAGCACAGGCCAGCGGCTGGAAACTGTCGGCGCCAACCGACCGCACCCCAGGCTGGCCCTCGGTCTGATCACTTCTTTCGGAAATCCACCACGCGTTTGGCCTTGCCCTGGCTGCGCTCGACGCCGCCTTCGGCCTTGAGCTCGATCGCCACACTGGAGCCGATGAACACCTTGATCTCGTGCTGCAGCATCTTGGCGGCAGCGCGGGCTTCAATGCTGTCGGGTGACACGCCGGGTTTGGTCTCGATGACGACCTTCAAATCGTCCATCGGGCCTTCACGGGTCAACACGCACTGGTAATGCGGGGCCAGTTCGGGACGCTTCAAGATCAGCTCTTCGATCTGGCTGGGGAACACGTTCACGCCGCGGATGATCATCATGTCGTCGCTGCGGCCGGTGATCTTTTCCATGCGGCGCATGCTCGGACGCGCCGTACCCGGCAACAGACGCGTGAGGTCACGCGTGCGGTAGCGGATGATGGGCAGCGCTTCCTTGGTCAGGCTGGTGAAGACCAGTTCGCCCATCTCGCCATCGGCCACAGGCTCACCTGTGTCGGGGTTGATGATCTCGGGGTAGAAATGGTCTTCCCAGATGGTCGGGCCGTCCTTGGTCTCGATGCACTCGCTGGCCACACCCGGACCCATCACTTCAGACAGGCCATAAATGTCTACCGCGTCGATGGCCATGCGCTTTTCGATCGCGGCACGCATGTCGTTGGTCCAGGGCTCGGCGCCAAAGATGCCGATGCGCAGCGAGCTGGTCTTGGGGTCGATGCCTTGGCGCTCGAATTCGTCGGCAATCGCCAGCATGTAGCTGGGCGTGACCATGATGATGCTGGACTTGAAATCCTGAATCAGCTGCACCTGGCGCTCGGTCTGGCCGCCGCCAAAGGGCACGACCGTGAGGCCGAGTTTTTCGGCACCGTAATGCGCGCCCATGCCACCGGTGAACAGGCCATAGCCGTAGCTCACGTGCACCATGTCGCCAGGCTTGGCGCCACCCGCACGGATGCTGCGGGCCACCACATTCGACCAGGTGTCGATGTCTTTGAGGGTGTAACCCACCACCGTGGGCTTGCCGGTGGTGCCGCTGGAAGCGTGGATGCGGGCGCAGTTTTCGCGGGGCACGGCGAACATGCCAAACGGGTAGCTGTCGCGCAGGTCGGTCTTGGTGGTGAAGGGGAACTTGGCGATGTCGGCCAGCGTTTTGCAGTCGTCCGGATGCACACCTGCGGCATCGAACTTGGCGCGGTACACGGGCGAGTTGGCATAGGCGTGCTGCAGGGTCTGCTGCAGGCGCTTGAGCTGCAGGCTGCGCAGCTCGTCGATGCTGGCCTTTTCAATCGGCTCCAGGGGGAAAGCTTTTTCAGTCATGTGTGACTCCGGATTCAAAAACAAGGGATGGTCTGCATGTTCGAGGCGCTGGCAAGCATGGATTCCCGCCTGCGCGGGAATGACAAACCAACAAGCGGGCGTGACAAGGACTCACTCTGGCACCACAGTGCCCGGAATTTGGGCGCTTTTGCCACGGAACATGGCGATCACTTCGCCATGCTGGTTGGTGACTTTCATGTCGTAGATGCCGTGACGGCCGCTCAGCGTTTGCTCCACGCCCTCGCAAGTCAGCACGTCGCCCAGCTTGCCGGGCTTCAGAAATTCAATGCTGCAACCCGCGGCGACCGCGTTCTTGTTGTAGCTGTTGCAGGCGAAGGCAAAGGTCGAATCGGCCAAGGTGAAGATGAAACCGCCATGGCAGATCTGGTGGCCGTTCAGGTGCAGTGGTTTCACCACCATGCGCATCACGGCGCGGCCGGGCTCGCAGGCCAGCAGCTCCATGCCCATGGTGTCTTTGGACGCCACATCCACCGCGAACATGGTCTCACCGACCAAACGGGCCAAGGCATTGGGGTCGTTCATCATTCGCCTTTGAATTGCGGTGCGCGTTTTTGCAAAAAGGCGTTCACGCCTTCCATGTAGTCGTGCGTCTTGCCCAAGGCCGATTGCGTGTCGCGCTCGACGTTCAGGTGGGCGTCCAGCGAGCGGGTACCCGCATCGCGCAGCAAATGGCGGGTGGCCACCAAAGCCTTGGTCGGCATCACGGCCAGCTTGTCGGCCAGCGCCAGTGCGGCAGCCACGCAGTCTTCGGCCACGTCCCAGATCAGGCCCCACTCCTTGGCCTTGTCGGCCGTCAGCTTGTCGCCGGTCATGGCCAGCGCCATGGCACGGGGCAGGCCCAGGCGCTCGACCAAGAGCCAGCTGCCACCGGCGTCCGGGATCAGGCCGATCTTGCTGAAAGCCTGCACAAAACTGGCCGAGGGTGCCGCAATCGCGATGTCGCAGGCCATGGCCACCGAAGCCCCTGCACCGGCAGCCACGCCGTTGACGGCACAGATCACCGGCATGCGCAACGACTGCAGGCGGCGCGTGGTGGGGTTGAAGGCATCGTTGATCACTGGACCGGGATCGGCGCGCTCCAGCAAGCCGGGACCTGGCGTGAAATCGAGCTCTGACAAATCCAGCCCGGCGCAAAAGCCACGGCCTGCACCGGTCAGCACCAGGGCACGCACGGCCGGATTGGCCTCGGCCTGGTCCAGGGCAGCCCACAGGGCCTGGTGCATTTCGCGGGTGAAACTGTTGAGGGCTTGCGGGCGGTTGAGGGTGACCAGCGCCACGGCGCCTCGCACTTCGTACAACACCGATGGGGTGGATTCGGTCATGTGATGTCTCCTGAACCCCTGAATGTACCATTAACCGACCGTGCGGTTGGTTAATGTTTTCCCGGATACCAGTGCCAGAGTTGACAGCCAGCGCTCAGCCCCCTTGGGTATAGTGAACCGGTCAATCCACATTTTTTGGAGAAGTTCTTGAGCTACGAAAACATCGAAGTCCGCACCGAAGGCGGCAAAGTCGGCATCATCACCCTCAACCGCCCCAAGGCGCTGAACGCCCTGAACGGCCCGCTCATGGACGAGCTGGGCGCGGCCCTGAAAGCTTTTGACGCCGATGAAGCCATTGGCTGCATGGTCATCACCGGCAGCGAAAAAGCCTTTGCCGCAGGCGCCGACATCTCTGCGATGGCCAAATACAACTTCCACGAGGTTTACAAAAACGACTTCATCACGCGCAACTGGGAAACCATCCGCAGCATCCGCAAACCCGTGATCGCGGCCGTGGCCGGTTTTGCACTCGGTGGCGGGTGCGAACTGGCCATGATGTGCGACTTCATCATCGCCGCCGACAACGCCAAGTTTGGTCAGCCCGAAATCAAGATCGGCATCATTCCTGGTGCAGGCGGAACGCAGCGCCTGCCCCGCGCCATGGGCAAATCCAAGGCCATGGACCTGGTGCTCACAGGCCGCATGATGGACGCCGCCGAGGCCGAGCGCGGTGGCCTGGTCAGCCGCGTGGTGCCGCTGGACAAATTGATGGACGAAACACTGGGCGCAGCCTTGATGATCTGCGGCTACGGCCAGCTGGCCACCATGGCCGCCAAGGAAAGTGTCAACCGCGCCTTTGAAAGCGGTCTGAGCGACGGCGTGATGTTCGAGCGCCGCCTGTTCCATGGCCTGTTTGCCACCGCCGACCAAAAAGAAGGCATGGACGCCTTTTTGAACAAACGGGCACCCCACTTTCTAAACGGCTGAAACCCTCTGGCTTTCAACAACTTGGCCCGCCATGCCTGCATGGCGGGCTTTTTCATGGACACGACACCAGCGGCCTCTGGCTCTTGCCAACTTGCACTTCACTTTCAGGTTTTCGTGCCGATGTATCCATTAAGCATTCCTGAAAGTTCCCCATGCGAATCAGCCCTATCTCTATCGGTCAGACCCTGCGCCCCATGGCCCCTGTCATCAACCCGATCGACCGCGTGGAAAAACGCGCAGCGCCTGAAGCCGTGACTGGACGCAGCCGGGTGTCTTCGTCAGACAACGGCGAGAAAGCCGGCAAAAACAGCCGTGTAGGCCGCCAACGCAAAACAATGCGCTGGGATGGTCTGGGAGAAGCGGTGGACGTTTTCGCTTGAACGCCCAAACCAAAAAGCCCACAGTCGCAAGACTGTGGGCTTTGAATTTGGTGGAGATAGGTGGACTTGAACCACCGACATCAGCATTATGAATGCTGCGCTCTAACCAACTGAGCTATATCTCCGGGTAACGGGTTGCTTTGAAACAAACTGCTTGAAAGCAGATGACTGACGCCATCAAGCCAAAAATTATACACAAAAATTCATCCCGCCCGCACAAGTCGGCGTAACAATCGACACATGATCATCCCCAAAAACTTCAACGCCCCAGCCATCACCCAAGCCGCGCAAACAGTTTGGTCGCACTGGCAGTCGGGTCAGGTTCTGAAAGCCCTGCCCGAAGAATGCAGGCCCTTGACCATGGCGCAAGGCTATGCAGTGCAGGCACAACTGCCCGCCGTATCCGGCCGCACCGTCGTGGGATGGAAGATCGCGGCCACCAGTGCCAACGGACAAAGCCATATCCATGTGAGCGGTCCGCTGGCCGGGCGCTTGCTCTCGGGCCAAGTGTTTGACAACGGTGCCACGGTGCCCTCCGCGGGCAACCGGATGCGGGTGGCGGAACCTGAATTTGCATTTTCAATGGCGCAAGACTTGCCACCGCAAAACACCCCCTACGGCATGAAGCAAGTCATGGCCGCCGTGGCCTCGCTGCACCCGGCCATTGAAATACCCGACTCCCGATTGGCCCCGTTCACCGAAGCGGGCGAAGCCCAATTGTTGGCCGACAACGCCTGCGCACGGCATTTTGTATTGGGCCCGGCAGCCCCCGATGCTTGGCGCGAACTCGATTTGAGCCATCACACCGTGCAAGCGCGCGTTGACCATGGCGAACGCCTTCGTTACACCCGTGAAGGCACCGGGGCCAATGTGCTGGGCGATCCTCGGATCGCCTTGACCTGGCTGGTCAACCAACTGTCGGCTTTGGGCCTCACCTTGCAAAAGGGCCAGGTGGTCACCACCGGAACCTGCATGGTTCCCCTGGCCTTGGAGCCGGGCGACAGGGTGAGCGCTGATTACGGCCTGCTCGGCCATGTGCAGATGACATTCGCCTCGGAAGCACCAACTGAAGTGCCAACATGAACCTGACAGGCGGATGGCACTGGCATTGGCGCGCATGGCGATCACAAAAGCGCTGGGCATCCACGTCAGCACAAATCGAAGCGTGGCTCTTGGCGCAAACCATGCCGCGCAAACAGTTGGTGCTGATCGGTGCCAGTGCAGGCTGGATGTTGCCGACGTCCTGGTTGGCGCAATTTGACGCGATATACGCTTGGGACATTGATCCTTTGGCCGCACCTTTGTTCCGCTGGCGGCATGAACGAGAACTGAAGCGCCAAGGCACGGCCTTGCACCTGCACACCGGCGATGGCTTGGCTCAGCTGCATGATGCCGTTCATGCCATGCCCGAAGCATTTTTCTGGTTTGACAACGTGCTGGGGCAATTGCGCTTCACCCACGAAACGCTGGATGCCGTGGATCGCCGCTTACGCAAACTGCGGCACACCCTGAAACCTGTGGCTTGGGGCAGCGTGCACGACCGCATGTCCGGGCCAGCTGTGCAGGGCATCGCTTTGCCCGTGGCACACCAGAGTACGGCCGGCTTGGCCATGGAGACGCCAGAAGGACAAGCTTGGTTGCAGCAAATCGGTGCCATCAGTCCTTGGCTGGACCACCTGACCGAGCAAGTATTACCGCAAGGCACACCGGTGCAGTACACCGCATGGCCATTCAAGCCAGGCTATGCACATTGGCTTGAAATGGGCTGGTGCCCGGCAACTCCACCCTGAAGGTCAAGAGACCAGTACTGCCCCACCAGATCGGCACCAAAAGAGTGGTGGCGCTCTTCAGACACCAACACAAAGCCCGCCTCCTGGTATGTGCGGCGCGCCGCATGCAGGATGTCGTTGGTCCACAAGGTGAGCTTGGAGTACCCCTTGGCTTTGGCAAACGCGATGCACTCATGGGTCAAGCGCCGCCCCAGCCCTGCGCCGCGTGCCACCGGCTCCACGTAGAGCAAACGCAGCTTGGCTTCCTGCTCGGACACCTTGACCAAAAACACCGAACCCACCACGCGGCCTTCGCATTCGGCGATCCAGGCGTTCTCCCATGCGGAGTCAAAGTTCTTGACGAACTGCGCCCCAATCTCGGCCACCAAGGCCTCGAACGTGCCATCCCAGCCGTATTCCTGCGCATACAAAATGCCCTGCCGATGCGCCAGCCAGCCGATGTCACCGACTTGCAAGTTGCGCAAGACAATGGGGGCATTCATATTGGTTTCGTGGCAAAGATGCTGTAGGCGCTGCATCACGCGTAGTGCACCCGCAAGTCGCGCTTGAGCAATTTGCCGCTCGGATTTTTGGGCAAGGCGTCGGTAAAAACCACGCGCTTGGGACACTTGAAACCGGCCATGTGCTGGGCACAGTGCGCGATCACTGCGGCTTCGTCCAGCGCCTGCCCAGCCTTGACCACGATCACCGCCGTCACCGCTTCCACCCACTTGGGATCGGGCAGACCAATCACCGCGACTTCGCTCACTTGCGGCAGGCGGTAAATCATCTCCTCCACCTCGCGGCTGGCCACGTTTTCGCCGCCGGACTTGATCATGTCCTTCTTGCGATCCACCACCGTGATGTAACCCTCCTCGTCGATGATGCCCAGATCCCCACTGTGGAACCAGTCGCCCTCGAACGAAGCTTGGGTGCGCTCGTCGTCGTGAAAATAGCCGAGCATCAAATGCGGTGAGCGGTGCACGATCTCGCCCACTTCGCCCACGGCCACGTCCTGCATGTCGTCGTTGACTACACGCGTTTCGACGTTGCGCACGGCTTTGCCACACGAACCCGGTTTGCGCAGCTGGTCGTCTGGGCCGAGCATGGTCGCCAGGGGCGCGATTTCGGTCTGGCCGTACAGGTTCCACAGCCGGACATTGGGCAGGCGCGAGGCCAGCTCTTTCAGCACCTCGACCGGCATGATGGACGCGCCGTAGTAACCCTTGGCCAATTTGGCAAGTTTGCCCGCATCCATCAGCGGCGAGCGCAGCAGCGCGATCCACACCGTGGGCGGCGCAAAGAAGCTGGTGATGCCAAACTTTTCGAGCATCGGCAGCAGGTTGTCGGGCGTGGGTTTGGACGTGATGACGTTGGTGCTGCCCATGTAAATGGCCGGGCCAAAGAACACATCGAGTTGCGCGCAGTGGTACAGCGGCAGCGCATGCAGGGCCACGTCGGCCTCGGCGATTTCGGCGTCGATCACGCAGCTGACGTATTGCCACATGACCGCGTCGTGCGTGAGCTGCGCACCTTTGGGCGAAGACTCGGTGCCGCTGGTGTAGACGATCTGCGCCACGTCGTAGCTGCCCAGGCGCAAATCGGGCAAGGGGTCGGTGCAAGCGGCCAGCACATCAAAGCTGTGCATGCCCGCCACGGGCTGGCTCGGGTCTTCGGACGGCAGCCAGATGAACTGTTGTACCTGTGTGTCGAGCTTGGAAGCGGCCTGCGCCAGCTCGGCCAGGCCGCTGTCGGTGGCCAAGGTTTTGGCGCCCGCGTGACGCAAGATGTAAGCCACCTCTTCGGCCTTGAGCATGAAGTTGATCGGCACCATGACCGCGCCACGGCGGGCCAACGCAAAGCGCAGCGCCGCAAAACCGTGCGAATTGCGCGCCAGCACCGCCACCTTGTCGCCCTCTGCCACGCCAATGCTGGCCAAGCCTGCGGCCAGTCGCGTCACCAGCGCGTCGAACTCGGCATAGGTCCAGGTGGTGGTGCCGCACACGATGCCAGTTTTGGTGGGCAGGCGGATGGCCGTGCGGCGCAGAGCATCGGCAATGGTCTGACGGCGAACGGCGGGGTGGATGGTGGTGGACATGCTGAGAACTCCTGCGTGGCTATGATTAAGTGATTCAACATCAGACCCGCGAGATTTCCATTGGCACTTCCACCACCCTCCCCCCGAAAACTGTCACATACGCGAACCGTGGTGTACCAAGGCTTTGACCGTGAAGACGGCTTGTGGGACATCGAAGCCGAGCTGACCGATATCAAGACTTACGGCTTTCAGGTCCCCAACGAACGCCCCTTCCCAGCCAACGAGCCGATCCACGGCCTCAAAATTCGCGTCTCGCTCAACAACAAAATGGTCATCCAGGGCATCGTCACGGCGATGGATGACATCCCCCACCCCGAATGCGCTGGCGCACCGCACGGCATGCACAAACTGATCGGCCAGACCATGGGCCCCGGCTGGCGCAAGGTCATCAACGCGCACATCGGTGGCACCGAAGGCTGCACCCACCTGCGGGAACTTTTGTTCAACATGGCGACGGCCGCCTACCAAACCCTGCCATCCGGCCAATGGCACCGCCGCGAACAAGCTGGCCAGCCCCACCCCGAAATCACCCAAGCGCCTTACCACCTGGGTCAGTGCCACAGCTGGGCGTTTGACAGCCCGACGGTGCAAAGGGCTTATCCGATGTTTTTCAAGCCGAAGGCTGTCGAAAACAACGGCAACTGAACAGGAGCTCGCCTGCGATAATCTGCCACCTCCAAAGCGCATCTGCGCTTTTCTTTTTCACAGCCTCTGGATCTACACCATGAACCGCTGCACTTTGGCCCTTCGCGGGCGTGCTTTGCTTTGCCTTGACTTCATCACCTCCCTGAACGCCGTGGAGGCCGCATGAGCAAGAAAGTCTTCATCAAAACATTTGGCTGCCAGATGAACGAGTACGACTCGGACAAGATGGCCGATGTGCTGGGCGCGGCCCAGGGCTATGAACCCACGCAGGACGTGGACGAGGCCGATCTGATTTTGTTCAACACCTGCTCGGTGCGCGAGAAGGCGCAAGAAAAGGTGTTCAGCGATCTGGGCCGGGTGCAGCACCTCAAAGCCAAGGGCGTACTGATTGGCGTGGGCGGCTGCGTGGCCAGCCAGGAAGGCGCCGAGATCATCAAGCGTGCGCCTTATGTGGACGTGGTGTTTGGCCCGCAAACCCTGCACCGCCTGCCAGAGATGCTGGCCGAGCGCGAGCGCAAGCAGCGCCCGCAAGTGGACATCAGCTTCCCCGAGATTGAAAAGTTCGACCACCTGCCGCCCGCCAAGGTGGAAGGCGCCACCGCCTTTGTGTCGATCATGGAAGGTTGCAGCAAATACTGCAGCTACTGCGTGGTGCCCTACACCCGGGGGGAAGAGGTGTCACGGCCTTTTGACGATGTGTTGGTCGAGGTGGCGGGCTTGGCCGCGCAGGGCGTGAAAGAGATCACGCTGCTGGGCCAGAACGTGAACGCTTACCGGGGCAAGATGGGCGGCACCTCAGACATTGCTGACTTTGCGCTGCTGCTCGAATACGTGGCCGACATGCCAGGCATCGAGCGCATCCGCTACGTGACCAGCCACCCGAATGAGTTCACCCAGCGCCTGATCGACGCTTATGAAAAGATCCCCAAACTGGTGAGCCATTTGCACCTGCCGGTGCAGCACGGTTCGGACCGCATCTTGATGGCCATGAAGCGCGGCTACACCGCCATGGAATACAAGAGCACGATCCGCAAGCTGCGGGCGATCCGCCCCGACATGTCGCTCAGCAGCGATTTCATCGTGGGCTTCCCCGGCGAGACCGAGGACGACTTCAACAAGATGATGAAGCTGATCACCGATGTGGGTTTTGACACGAGTTTCAGCTTCATCTTCAGCCCCCGCCCCGGCACGCCTGCAGCCAACCTGCACGACGACACCCCGCACGAAGTCAAGCTGCGCCGACTGCACCACCTGCAAGCGACCATCGAAGAAAACGTGCAGCGCATTGGCGAAAGCCGCGTGGGCACGGTGCAGCGCATTCTGGTCGAGCGCCCTTCACGCAAGGACGCGACCGAGCTGGCTGGCCGCACCGAGTGCAACCGGGTGGTCAACTTCCCCGGCGGCCCGAACATGGACCGCCTGATCGGTCAGATGGCGAATGTGCGCATCACCCAAGGCCTGTCGCACTCGCTGCGGGGCGAGTTGGTGATCAAGGACTGAAGTGGGTGGGAGGCTGCCCCTGCGGCCGAATGTGTGTTGAGCCTCTGCAGACATTCGCGAGCAGGGGCTCACTCCTACAAAAATCCCTGAGACTCAAGACTCGCGGCCGACCTGGCGGATGTAGCGTCGGTAGTCGCCGTGCGGGATGGGGGCGCAAGCATCCACCGGGCGGTTGTACACATAGGTCTGCACAGGCTGGCCTTGCAGCGGGCCGCTGAGCACGGTCACAGTTTCGCGCCAGTATTGAGATGCACTGCGGTCACCGCGGACCATGCCCTCCACCACATCCAGCCGGGCCAGGTGAGCGTCATCCACTTCATAAATTTCACCTGTGACCTGGCCATCACCCGTGGACAAGTCCAGCAGCAAGCCAGGAAAACGCCCCACATCGACCAAGCGGCCAGGCACTTGGGCAGGGCCCACAAAACGGGCCCCGTGCATTTCAGCTTCAAGCCGAAGACCGGGCATGAGCGTGCCGTAAATGAAAAGTCGGTGCATCGGTTGGCCATTCACGCGGGTCAACGCGGCATGCCGGGAAAGCCCCCGCCGCCGCCCATCATGCCTTTCATGGCGCCCATGCGTTTCATCATCTTCATCATGCCGCCGCCGGACATTTTTTTCATCATGTCCTGCATCTGCTCAAACTCCTTGAGCATGCGGTTGACGTCCTGCACCTGAACACCGGCACCGGCTGCAATGCGGCGCTTGCGGGTCGCCTTGATCAGCTCGGGCTTTTTCCGCTCCAGCGGCGTCATGCTGTGGATGATGCCCTGCTTGCGGCCGATGTCTTTCTCGACCTTGTCCATGTCCATGGACCCGGCCTTGGCCGTCAATTGGCTGGGCAACTTGTCCATCAGGCTCGACAAACCACCCATTTGTTTCATCTGCTGGATCTGGGCCAAAAAGTCGTTCAGGTCAAAACCACCGCCGCTCTTGACCTTGGCGGCCAGCTTTTGCGCGGCTTCCATGTCCACACCGGCAGTGACCTGCTCGACCAGCGCCACAATGTCGCCCATGCCCAGCACCCGGCCTGCATGGCGCTCAGCGTCAAACACTTCCAGGCCATCGATTTTCTCGCTCGTACCGGCAAACTTGATCGGCACACCCGTGATCTGGCGCACCGACAAAGCAGCACCGCCGCGTGAATCACCATCCAGTTTGGTGAGCACAATGCCCGTGAGCGGCAGGGCGTCACTGAACGCTTTGGCGGTGTTGGCCGCATCCTGACCCTGCATGGCGTCGACCACGAACAGAGTTTCCACAGGCTTGAGTTCAGCGTGCAGCGCCTTGATCTCGGCCATCAGGGCTTCGTCAATCGCCAGGCGACCGGCGGTGTCGACCAGCAGCACGTCAAAGAAGTGCTTGCGGGCGTAGTCGATGGCGGCGCGGGCGATGTCGATCGGCTTTTGGTCGGGCGTGCTGGGGAACCACTCGGCCCCGGCCTGCGCCGTCACGGTCTTGAGCTGTTCGATGGCCGCAGGCCGGTAAACGTCGCCCGAGACAGTCAGCACTTTCTTTTTGCGCTTTTCAATCAGGTGCTTGGCCAGCTTGGCGGTGGTGGTGGTTTTACCGGCACCTTGCAAACCGGCCATCAAAATCACCGCAGGGGGCTGCGCCGCCAGATTGATGTCCGACACACCCTCGCCCATGGTGGCGGCCAGCTCGCGGTTGACCACACCCACCAAGGCCTGGCCAGGCTTGAGTGAGCCCATGACCTCCTGGCCCAGGGCTTTTTCCTTCACACGGGCGATGAAGTCGCGCACAACCGGCAAAGCCACATCGGCTTCGAGCAGGGCCATGCGCACCTCGCGCAGCATGTCGGCCACGTTCGATTCGGTGATGCGGGCCTGCCCGCTGAGGGTCTTGACGAGGCGTGAGAGTTTGTCGGTCAGGGCGGAGGCCATGGGGATATCCAGAAATTTCCGGTCCAGCCTGTTGGCTCCACCCCAGTGGCAGCGCCTGAAAGGCTAAACTCGGTGTCATGATTTTAGCGAGTCCCCCATTTTGGATGCTGCCTGCCACCGTGCTGGCGGCGCTGGCCTATGGCCTGCCAGCCTTGGCGGGTGAGCGCCTGTCTCCGACGCATGCGCGTCGCTTGCTTTGGCTCGCCTGGGCCGCGCATGCCGTGGCGCTGTTGAGCTTGCTGGTCGGCCCTGTCCACTTCGGCTTTGCACCAGCGATTTCGGTGACCGCCTGGCTCGTGGTGAGCGCTTATATATTAGAGAGCCAGTTTTTCCCCAAATTCAAGGCCCGCTGGGCCATGGGCATTCTGGGGACCATCGCCGTCGTGCTGGCCTGGTTTTTCCCGGGCACTCCGCTGTCAGCGCAAGCTTCGGCCTGGCTGCCCTTGCATTGGGCTTTGGGTTTGTCTGCTTACGGCATGTTTGGCGCCGCCGTAGTGCACGCCTGGATGATGACCCGCGCCGAACGCGACATTCGGCAAGCCCACGACGCCAGCAGTGGTGTGCCACTGCTGACGCTCGAACGCCTCACCTTCCGATTTGTGCTGGCCGGCTTCGTTTTGTTGACCGCCACCTTGGTCGCTGGCGTGTTGTTTGGTGATGCGCTTTATGGCCAAGGACAAGGCCACTGGCGCTGGGACCACAAAACCATTTTCGCCTTGCTGTCCTGGCTGACCTTTGCCGTCTTGCTGACAGGCCGCAGCCAATGGGGCTGGCGAGGCCGCCGGGCTGTGCGCGTGCTTTACATCGGCGCGGGTTTGTTGCTCCTGTCGTATGCAGGCTCACGGTTTGTCATGGAAGTCCTGCTGGGGCGCATGGGATGAAATACCTCTTTTTGTTGCTGGTGGTTTTGTTGGTCATCTGGGCGATCAAGCGCACCAAGGCGGCAGGCCGAACCCAAGCACCCCCTGCGTCTGAAGCGAAAAGCCCCTCTGAAATGGTCAGCTGCGCCCATTGCGGCATCCACTTGCCCCAGGAAGAAGCAGTCTCCGGCCAAAAAGGGCTTTACTGCAGCACCGAGCACCGGACTGCAGCGCAAGACCGCAACCCCAGCTGAAGTCACGGCGTTGATGCGGGTGCCTGCTTCAGACCACACCTCGCCTGCCCATTGGCAACAAGGCTGGCACCCACAAGCGCAACGGCTGGTCTCGCCCAACTTCGGACCACGCCCTGCAGGGGCCTGCATTGACCTGATCGTGCTCCACTCCATCAGCCTGCCCCCCGGACAATATGGTGGCGATGCCGTGCAACGCTTGTTCACCAACCAACTCGATTGGGACGCACACCCCTACTTTCAAAGCATCCGAGGGCTGGAAGTCTCATCGCACTTTTACATACGCCGTGATGGCTCACTGTGGCAGTTTGTGAGCTGCGATGAGCGCGCATGGCATGCCGGACAGTCCCAATACAGGGGGCGGCCCAACTGCAACGACGACTCCATCGGCATTGAGTTGGAAGGCCTGGAAGGCGACACCTTCGAAGACGCGCAGTACCAGCAACTGGCCGATCTGTGCCGGGAGATCCGGCATCACTACCCCATCGCGCATGTGGCTGGTCATGAACACATCGCACCAGGCCGAAAACTGGACCCGGGACCGGGTTTTGAATGGCCACGGTTGAAACAACTGTTGGATTTTCCGCCTCAGGTTTTTCCCTGATCTGACTCGATCCCTGACGGGCCAAAAATATTTTCACTGCCCTTGCTTGCGCAGCAAGGTGACCGATGTTTCGAGATCGCAGGGCCAACGCGATCATGCGTGCCTCACCAATCAAGGCCTTCAAAACAAAAAATGCTCGGCAGGCCGCATCGGGCCTGAATCGGCCATCCGAAAACCCCAAAAACCATGCCTTCCCGGGCCTTTTTTCAGCAAGTGAAAGGCCACGATTCCAAGGCTGAAACCTGGATTTATTTGCCCCCTGTCGAGCAGACCGGCAAAACAGACCGGTACACTACCTGTAGTGGCTTGTGCAGATGCCAGACACCAGATATAGTGTCCCTTACAAATTCTCACAATTAAACAAGACGCCTGTTCAAACGCCTTGCCCAGTACCCCAAGACCCACAAAATTCAAAGAAATGACCATGCAAACAGACCTGAACATCGCCTCCCCATCGCCCACCCTGATGCGCCAGCCCGAAGCTGGGCAAAGCAGCGTCCCGAGCTTGCAGGCACTGGCCCATTACCAGATCATTCGCCGCAATGGCGCTGTGGTGCCCTTCGAGCCAAACAAGATCGCTGTGGCGCTGATGAAAGCGTTTTTGGCCGTTCACGGCACCCAGGGCGCAGCGTCCGCCAGCGTGCGCGAAGTGGTCGAAGAATTGACCCAGAACGTGGTTCGCGCTTTGGTCCGCTCACGCCCCGGCGGCGGCACCTTCCACATTGAAGATGTGCAAGACCAGGTGGAGTTGGGCCTGATGCGCAGCAGCAACCACGAAGTGGCACGCGCTTACGTGTTGTACCGCGAGCGTCGCACCCAAGAGCGTGCACAACAGCACCAGCAAGTGGCCCCCACGCCTGCCGAACCCCGTCTGCACGTGATCGATGGCGGCCAACGCGTCGCCCTGGATCTGGATTACCTCAAATCCCTGATGGTCAACGCCTGCGCAGGTTTGGGCAAGGACGTGAGCCCCGACCCCATCGTGGCCGAGACCATGCGCAACCTCTACGACGGCGTGCCCATGGAAGAGGTTTACAAGGCGTCCATCCTCGCATCGCGCACCCTGATTGAGAAAGACCCGGACTACACCTACGTCACGGCCCGCTTGCTCATGCACACCATCGCCAAGGAAATCCTGGGCAAGGAAGTGACCCAGGACCAAATGGCCGAGGAGTACATCAACTACTTCCCCCAATTCATCAAAAAAGGCGTGGACAACGACCTGTTGGATGAAAAACTGCTGCAGTTCGACCTGAAACAACTGGCCGCCGCCCTCAAACCCGAGCGCGACCTGCAGTTCGATTACCTGGGCTTGCAAACCCTGTACGACCGCTACTTCCTGCACGTGCGCAAGACCCGCATTGAAATGCCCCAGGCGTTCTTCATGCGGGTGGCGATGGGCCTGTCGCTCAATGAAATCAACCGCGAAGCACGCGCCATCGAGTTCTACGAAATCCTGTCGTCGTTCGACTTCATGTCGTCCACGCCCACCCTGTTCAACAGCGGTACTTTGCGCTCGCAGCTGTCGAGCTGCTACCTGACCACCGTGCCCGACGACCTGGACGGCATTTACGAATCGATCAAAGAGAACGCTTTGCTGTCCAAGTTTGCGGGCGGTCTGGGCAACGACTGGACCCGCGTGCGGGCCATGGGCTCGCACATCAAGGGCACCAACGGCGAATCGCAAGGCGTGGTGCCTTTCCTGAAAGTGGTCAACGACACGGCTGTGGCCGTGAACCAGGGCGGCAAGCGCAAGGGCGCGGTCTGCACCTACCTGGAAACCTGGCACCTGGACATTGAAGAGTTCCTGGAACTGCGCAAGAACACCGGCGACGACCGCCGCCGTACGCACGACATGAACACGGCCAACTGGATCCCCGACCTGTTCATGCGCCGCGTGATGGAAAAAGGCAACTGGACCCTGTTCTCGCCTTCCGATGTGCCTGATCTGCACGACCTCTTCGGTCTGGCCTTCGAAAAAGCCTACGTGGCCTACGAACAAAAAGCCGCACGTGGCGAAATCAAGCCCAGCAAGACCGTCCCCGCGACCGACTTGTGGCGCAAGATGCTGTCCATGCTGTTCGAAACCGGCCACCCCTGGATCACTTTCAAGGACCCCTGCAACGTGCGCTCGCCCCAGCAACACGTTGGCGTAGTGCATTCGTCCAACCTGTGCACAGAGATCACCCTCAACACCAGCGACACCGAAACCGCTGTGTGCAACCTGGGCTCGGTCAATCTGTCGCGCCACCTCAAGGACAGCACCAACGGCAAAGTCATTGACCACGAGAAACTGAAGAAAACCATCACGATCGCCATGCGCATGCTGGACAACGTGATCGACATCAACTACTACGCCGTCAAGAAAGCCCGTGATTCCAACATGCGCCACCGCCCTGTCGGCCTGGGCCTGATGGGTTTCCAGGACTCGCTGTATGAAATGCGCATTCCCTACGCATCGCAAGCCGCTGTCGAGTTCGCTGACCAGTCCATGGAGGCCATCTGCTATTACGCTTACTGGGCCTCGACCGAGCTGGCCAAAGAGCGTGGCCAGTACGCCACTTACAAGGGCTCCTTGTGGGACCAGGGCATCTTGCCTCTGGACACCCTGAAACTGCTGGAGCGGGAGCGTGGTGGTTATGTCGAAGTGGACCGCTCGTCCACGCTGGATTGGGACTCGCTGCGCCAGAAAATTGCACAAGACGGCATGCGCAACTCCAACTGCGTCGCCATCGCCCCCACCGCCACGATCTCCAACATCATTGGCGTGGATGCCTCGATCGAGCCTTGCTTTGGCAACCTGTCGGTCAAGTCCAACCTGTCGGGCGAATTCACCGTGATCAACGGCTATCTGGTGCGTGACCTCAAGCGCCTGGGCCTGTGGGATGACGTGATGGTCATGGACCTGAAGCACTTCGACGGTTCACTGCGTCCGATCGACCGCGTGCCACAAGACATCAAGGCGCTGTACGCCACCGCCTTTGAAGTCGAAACCACCTGGCTGGTCGAGGCTGCTGCACGCCGCCAGAAATGGATCGACCAAGCCCAATCACTCAACATCTACATGGCGGGCGCATCGGGCAAGAAGCTGGACGACACCTACAAACTGGCTTGGTTGCGTGGCCTGAAGACCACTTACTACCTGCGCACATCGAGCGCCACACAGGTCGAGAAATCCACCGTGAAAGCCGGTTCGCACAACGCCGTGTCTTCGGGTGCGCCCAGCTCGGGCATGAGCGCCGTGGATGCCGCTGCAGCTGCCGCGCAAGTGCAAATGAACACATCACCTGCCACCGATGTCAAATTTTGCGCCATCGACGATCCCGGTTGCGAAGCTTGCCAGTGATTTGAAAAGCATTGCACTTTGCTGTGACAAGCCAAGTGCGATGCAATTGAACAACACTTCACGGTGACGCACATCGAAAAAGTGAATCGCTTCTTTGAATTTCGTGCGCTTGCTTTCATAATTTGAGAACTGGAATTTTTTATGTTGTCCTGGGACGAACAAGTCAAACCTGCATCGCCAACTGCGATGCCCTCTTTTTCCGGCGCTGATGCAGGCACAGCGTCTGCCGCTGCATCCCCAGCCCCCAGCCTTCGCCGCATGACTGCGGCCGACAAACGCATCATCAACGGCCAGACCGACGTCAACCAGCTGGTGCCTTTCAAATACAAATGGGCTTGGGAAAAATACCTGGCCACCTGCGCCAACCACTGGATGCCGCAGGAAGTGAACATGAACCGCGACATCGCGCTGTGGAAAGACCCCAACGGTCTGTCCGAAGACGAGCGCCGCATCATCAAGCGCAACCTCGGCTTCTTCGTGACCGCCGATTCGCTGGCCGCCAACAACATCACGCTGGGCACTTACCGCCACATCACAGCCCCCGAATGCCGCCAGTTCCTGCTGCGTCAGGCTTTTGAAGAGGCCATCCACACCCACGCTTACCAGTACATCGTGGAGTCGCTGGGCCTGGACGAATCGGAAATCTTCAACGCCTACAACGAAGTCAAATCCATCCGTGACAAGGACGAGTTCCTGATCCCGTTCATCAACGTGATCATGGATCCCCACTTCAAGACCGGCACCCTCGAAACCGACCAGACCCTGCTCAAGTCCTTGATCGTGTTCGCCTGCCTGATGGAAGGCCTGTTCTTCTACGTGGGCTTCACGCAAATCCTGGCCTTGGGTCGTCAAAACAAGATGACCGGTGCCGCCGAGCAGTACCAGTACATCCTGCGCGACGAGTCGATGCACTGCAACTTCGGCATTGACCTGATCAACACCGTCAAACTTGAAAACCCACAGCTGTGGACGGCCGAATTCAAGGCCGAGATCAAGGAACTCTTCCTCAAAGCGGTCGAGCTGGAATACCGTTATGCCGAAGACACCATGCCACGCGGCGTGCTGGGCATGAACGCGTCCATGTTCAAAGGCTACTTGCGTTACATCGCCAACCGCCGCGCCACCCAGATCGGTCTGGAGGCTCTCTTCCCCAACGAAGAGAACCCCTTCCCCTGGATGAGCGAGATGATCGACCTGAAAAAAGAACGCAACTTCTTTGAAACCCGGGTCATTGAATACCAATCCGGCGGGGCCTTGTCCTGGGACTGATCTTCTGAACACCCCCTCCATGCCCCCCCTCTTCAAGCCACAGTTCGCAACGCCTTCGGGTGTTGGGTGCTGTGGCTTTCCCGCGTTCATGGTGTTGGGGGTTTCCTCAGCGCCATGGATCGCTTTGTGCAATCCAACAAGCACCAAGCGTTCCCTTTCCGTTGAGTTCTCAACTTGATCAAGGAGAAAATCATGGCAACTGCAAAAAAAGCAGCAGCAAAAAAAGCTGCTCCCGCAAAGAAGGCCGTCGCGGCCAAGAAACCAGCAGCTAAAAAAGTAGCCGCTAAAAAGCCAGCAGCTAAAAAAGCCGCTCCAGCCAAAAAAGCTGTTGCAGCCAAAAAGCCAGCTGCTAAAAAAGTAGCCGCTAAAAAGCCAGCAGCCAAAAAAGCCGCTCCAGCTAAAAAAGCAGCGCCTAAGAAAGTAGCCGCCAAAAAGCCAGCAGCCAAAAAAGCCGCTCCAGCTAAAAAAGCCGCTCCTAAGAAAGCAGCCGCTAAAAAGCCAGCAGCCAAAAAAGCCGCTCCAGCTAAAAAAGCAGCCGCCAAGAAAACTGCTGCCAAAAAGCCAGCGGCCAAAAAGCCTGCTGTGAAGAAAGCTGCTAAAAAGCCTGCTGCAAAGAAGGCATCTAAAGCACCCGCTGCCCCCGCTGCACAGACAACGCTGAATCCTCAAGCTGCATGGCCGTTTCCTTCGGCCGCCAAGCCCTGATTCGAACGTTAGACGCTCGTAGCGCAAAGCCCAATACTGGCAACAGTGTTGGGCTTTTTTACGGCCGAGCCGCAGCAGCCATTCAAGCCAACGCGCTCAGACTGCCGGACTCAGGGGTAAAAACTGAACAACCTGTACCCCGCTGGCACGAGGTCGGCTTCGGGCACCAGATGCAACTGCCCATCCCAGGTTTGGCCAGGCGCCAGAAAACTGGGCGCCCCCTGTTGAGTGACCTGCAACACCCGTCGCACCAGGGCTTTGTCCTGCGCATCCAGCAAGGTCAGCTCCAGTGCGGGCATCTGCAAGGCCTGCGCCGTGACGTTGCGCACCGACCAACGGAGCTGAAAACCACCGTCATGTGGTGTCAGGCTGGAACTCTCGATGAGCACCCCATCGCGAATTTGCAAGGGCAAAATTTCGCACCCCACCCTTCGACACACCGCAGTCAGCCCCTGGCCAAGCACGGGGGCCATGCTGGCCAGCACATGCCGCTCGATCCAGAGCCACTGCAGTCCCAGCGCGAGCAACAAAAGAACGCCCGCCACACCCGTCAGCCAGGACCTTGGTAGGTGCTTGCCAGCTTGCGCATCGGGCTGAACAAGCGCCCGCTCAGCGTCAGGTCGGGCCTTGTCCTGCAGAGGCGAGAGCGCTTGCGGCTTGAAGGTCGAGAGCGCCTCTTCAAAAGCGGCCACCGCGGTCACGACCGGCTCCGAAGGCGATCGGTCTTCCTGTTTGAGGAAGTCGTCAATGCGCACCCGCTGCCCGGCTGGCTGCAAAGCCAGATCCAGCGCATCAGGATGGGCATCAGGCCAGTTGACGACCAGGCCTGTGCTGTCAAACGCCTGCTGGCATTGGCCACAACGCAGCCAACCTTGGGCGATTTTGAGTTGATCAGGCACCACCTTGTAGGTCGTGCTGCAGGCCGGGCAACGGGTGATCCAGCTCATGCAATGCCCGTCATCATGGCCCGCATCGGCACGGCTCAGATCAAGACGCCATGGCAGGCGATGTCGCCGTCATGAGGATCCAGCCATCTTCACTATCAACCACCTCCAGCTGAATCCAGGGTGCGTAAGCGGCCTTCAACTCGTCGGCCTGACGCTCCAGAATGCCCGCCAGCACCAAAGCACCCGATGGCGCCACATAAGAGCACAACAGCGGCGCCAATACCTTGAGCGGTGTGGCCAGGATATTGGCCAAAACCGTCTGGTACCGGCCCTGGGCCTTGTCAGGCAAACCGGCCACCAGGCTCACGCCGTTGGCTTCGGCGTTCAGGACCGTGGACGTCACGGCCGCTTCGTCAATGTCCACCGCATCGATCTCGGATGCACCGTATTTGGCCGCACCGATCGCCAAAATGCCGGAGCCGCAGCCGTAATCGAGCACGCGCTGACCCTGCACGCCGTGCTGCGCGATCCAGCGCAAACACATGCGGGTGGTCGGGTGGGTGCCTGTGCCGAAAGCCAAACCGGGGTCGAGCCGAATGATCTGCCTGGCCTGTGCAGGCGGCTCGTGCCACGTCGGCACGATCCAGAAATCGGGGGTAACTTCGACCGGTGCAAACTGCGATTGGGTCAATCGGACCCAGTCCTGATCGGCCACCGCCTGCACGCCCAGAATGCGGCAGCCTTCAAAAAAGTCTTGCGCAGACAGCAGATGAACCGCCTCTTGCGCTTGGGCCTCTTGCGCAAACAAAGCCACCATGCGCGAACGCTGCCAGCCGTCTTTGGGTGGTGGCATGCCGGGTTCGCCAAACAGGGCCTGTTCTGCAGGCGTCTGGGCATCGGCATCCTCCACCGACACACTCAAGGCATCGAGCGCATCGAGTGCATCGCTCAGGACATCGACCCGGTCTTCCGGGCACAAGAGGCTCAGTTCAAACATACGGTTTCAGCGCTTGTGCTGGCTCAGCCAGTGTTCGAGGTAATGGATGTTGGTGCCGCCTTGCATGAACTTGGCGTCCACCATCAGCTCGCGGTGCAGCGGGATGTTGGTGCTGATGCCTTCGATCACCGTCTCATTCAAGGCGGTCTGCATGCGGGCCAAAGCCTGCTCGCGCGTGTCGCCGTGAACGATCAATTTGCCAATCATCGAATCGTAGTTCGGGGGCACAAAGTAGTTGTTGTAGACGTGCGAGTCCACCCGCACGCCCGGCCCACCGGGCATGTGCCAGGACGTCACACGACCCGGCGAAGGCGTGAACTTGAACGGGTCTTCGGCATTGATGCGGCACTCGATGGCATGGCCCCGAATCTCGATCTGACGCTGGGTAAACGGTAGCTTTTCGCCCGCAGCGACCATGATTTGGGTTTTGACGATGTCCACACCCGTGATCCACTCGGTCACCGGGTGCTCGACCTGCACGCGGGTGTTCATCTCGATGAAATAGAACTCGCCGTTTTCGTACAAAAATTCGAAAGTGCCCGCACCGCGGTAGTTGATCTTCTTGCAGGCCGCCACACAACGCTCGCCGATCTTCTCGATCAGCTTGCGCGGAATGCCTGGCGCTGGCGCTTCTTCGATCACCTTCTGGTGACGGCGCTGCATGGAGCAATCGCGCTCACCCAAATAAACCGCGTTCTTGTGTTTGTCGGCCAGGATCTGGATTTCGATGTGGCGCGGGTTCTGCAGGAACTTCTCCATATAGACCGCCGGATTGCCAAAAGCAGCCCCAGCCTCGGCCTTGGTCATCTGCACCGCGTTGATCAGCGCTGCTTCGGTGTGCACCACACGCATGCCGCGACCACCACCACCGCCTGCGGCCTTGATGATCACCGGGTAACCCACCGATTTGGCAATGCGGCGGATCTGGACCGGATCGTCAGGCAATTCACCTTCCGAGCCGGGCACGCAAGGCACACCGGCACGGATCATGGCTTGCTTGGCCGACACCTTGTCGCCCATGATGCGGATCGATTCGGGGGTGGGGCCAATGAACTGGAAACCGCTTTTCTCGACGCGCTCGGCGAAGTCGGCGTTCTCGCTCAAAAAGCCGTAACCGGGGTGGATCGCCTCGGCGTCCGTCACTTCGGCGGCCGAAATGATGGCGGGCATGTTGAGGTAACTCAGCGGCGAGGCCGCTGGGCCAATGCAGACCGCTTCTTCGGCCAACTTCACGTATTTGGCTTCTTTGTCGGCCTCGGAATAGACCATCACCGCCTTGACGCCCAATTCGCGACAAGCGCGCTGGATGCGCAAGGCGATTTCGCCTCGGTTGGCGACCAGGATTTTCTTGAACATGAAATCCCCGTGGCTTATTCGATGATGAACAAAGGCTGACCGTATTCCACGGCCTGGCCGTTTTCACACAGGATCTGCGTGACGGTGCCGGACTTGTCGGATTCGATCTCGTTGAGGATCTTCATGGCTTCGATGATGCACAGGGTGTCGCCTTCTTTGACCACCGAACCAATCTGGATGAAGGGCGCTGCGCCCGGGCTGGACGCGCGGTAGAACGTGCCCACCATGGGTGACTTGACTGCATGACCGGCAGGTGCCGCTGCAGGCGCGGGAGCCTCCACGGCTGCGACGGGTGCAGCCACAACGGGAGCGGCAGCGACCGGCGCAGCTTGCATCACGACCGGCGCGGCCACGCCCATGCTCTTGACGATGCGCACCTTGCCCTCGGCTTCGGTGATTTCCAGCTCCGACACGTTCGAGTCGGACACCAGGTCAATCAGTGTTTTCAGTTTGCGCAAATCCATAGATCCTCCATTGCTGTAAGCACACGTAATGGATCGAATTTACACCAAATTTCAGTAAAAACCCTCGAAATCGTCTTTTCTGGTCAGAATTGGAACGAATTAAAAGCCATGACCTGGCGAAACAGAGGGCCAAACCTCAACCCGCCCAGGATTGGGGGATATCAGGCGCCAACACCACGCCATTGCACAAGGTCATCTGCCGTCAATTGCCCCATTTTTTGCCGCCAAATGCTGCCATCTGCCTTGAAAAAAACCGTAAAAGGCAAGCCGCCCGCTGCATTGCCCAGCGACTTGGCCAGCTCCGTCCCCGCCAAACCGGCCAAACCGACCGGAAAACCCAAAGGCTGACGCGCCAGAAAACGCCGCACCGCACTCGGCTGGTCGATGGCCAAAGCCACCACTTGGTGATTTTTCGCCGCATTTTCACGCCAGAAGGCATCGATCATGGGCAGTTCATCGACACAAGGGGGGCACCAGGTGGCCCAGAAGTTCAGCAACAAGGGCTTGCCCTGGAAGGCGGCCATGGCCAAACCCTCTCCCGACGGGGTGTCGAACTGCTGCGTCCAGACCGGGTGACTGGCCGCGGCCGTGACGGCTTGCGGCTGAAAACGCCACAAAGCCACACCCACACCGGCCACGGCAGCCGCCGCACCAGCACCCAGAATCAGATTTCGGCGCGAAGCGCCTGCACTTTGTTGGTCCATGGCCAAATTGTCTTTCATGCCGCCAGCAAGCGCTCCAAAGCCGCCAAATCCCCCCGGGGCGAGCGGCCTTGCGCATCGGGCAGCAAAGCCCCGCGCAAATCGTCCAGATCGTAAATGCGCAGGTGCACGCCCACATCTTCGTTCAAGGCTTCACAAAAACTGTGCAAGCTCAGCACCTCCACATCGTCGCCGTGCAGACCGCGCACCGTTTGCGTCTCGTAGCGCTGGTTCTGGTTGATCAAGGCGATTTCGGCCGATTTCGGGTCGTCACAAAACAAGGCCAGGTCCACATCGCACAGGCGTGTGGCCCAACCTTGCCAGACCGCACCGCCCAAATGCGGGCGAAATTCGGCCAGCCGCCGCATCCAGACCCGCGCCAATTCGCGCAAAGCCAGCAACTCGCCGGGCTGGGTGTCGGCGCAGAACAGGGCGATGTAGTCGCGCACCTCGGCCTCGACCACATCGTTGGTCGGCAAGGCGGTGCGGGCGGGCAGGCCCAGCTCTTTCAGGGCGCGGTGCTTGGCCGGACCAAAGGCCAGGCCCTCTTCCACCACCAAACGGGCGGCGGTGGCGGCAATTTCAAGGGCAACATCGTTCATGGGCACCGATTGTGACCGGCCCGAACGGCTCGCAGCCCGGACTGCGCCCGATGGCCCCCTAAAATCCGGGCATGCATATACATATATTGGGCATTTGTGGCACCTTCATGGGCGGCTTGGCCGCGCTGGCCCGCGAGGCAGGACACCGGGTCACCGGCTGCGATGCCGGTGTTTACCCCCCCATGAGCGACCAGCTGCGCGCCCTGGGCATCGAGCTGATCGAAGGCTTTGACGCCGACCAGATGGCCTTGCAGCCCGACATGTACGTGGTGGGCAACGTGGTCAGCCGCGCCCGCCTGGCCGACGGCAGCCCCAAATTCCCGTTGATGGAAGCGATTCTGGAAGCCGGGACGCCCTACACCAGCGGCCCCCAGTGGCTGTCCGAGCATGTGCTGCAGGGCAAGCATGTGCTGGCTGTCGCGGGCACCCACGGCAAGACCACCACCACCTCGATGCTCGCCTGGGTGCTGGAACAAGCTGGTCTGCAGCCTGGCTTTTTGGTGGGTGGCGTGCCGCTCAACTTCGGCGTCTCGGCCCGGCTCGGAGGAGGCAAGTACTTCGTGATCGAAGCGGACGAATACGACACCGCCTTCTTCGACAAGCGCAGCAAGTTCGTGCACTACCGCCCGCGCACCGCCATCCTGAACAACCTGGAATTTGACCACGCCGACATTTTTGATGACCTGGCGGCGATTGAGCGCCAGTTCCACCACCTGGTGCGCACCGTGCCCGGCTCGGGCCGGGTGGTGGTCAACGGCCTGGAGGAAACCCTGACCCGCGTGCTGGGTCAGGGCTGCTGGAGCGAAGTGCGCACCTTTGGTTCTGCCGTGAGCGACTTTGTGGCCGAAGGCGAACCCTCGCAGTTTCAGGTCTTGCAGGCTGGCCAATCCGTGGCCGAAGTGCAGTGGGCCATTGGCGGTATGCACAACCAGCTCAACGCGCTGGCATCCATAGCGGCTGCCGAGCATGTGGGCGTGAGCCCGGCGGTGGCGGCGCAAGCACTGGCCACTTTTGAGAATGTCAAACGCCGCATGGAAGTGCGCGGCACAGTGAACGGTGTCACCGTCTACGACGACTTCGCCCACCACCCCACCGCCATCCGCACCACCGTCAACGGCCTGCGCCGTCAGGTGGGTGAGGCGCGCATCCTGGCGATTTTTGAGCCGCGCAGCAACACCATGAAGCTCGGCACCATGAAAGCCCAGCTGCCCTGGAGCCTCGAAGAAGCCGATCTGGCCTTTTGCCACTCGGGCGGACTGGGCTGGGACGCCGCAGCCGCGCTGGAACCCATGGGCACCAAAGCACAAGTGGGCGCCAACATAGACGAGGTGATTGCGCAAGTGCTGGCGCAAGTGCAGCCCGGCGACCACCTGCTGTGCATGAGCAATGGCGGCTTTGGCGGGATTCATGCCAAATTGCTGGAAGCGCTGGCAAGGCGCTGACACTGTCTTTGTGTGAGAGCGAGCCCCTGCTCGCGAATATGGGCCAGAGCCAGATCACGCATTCGGCCGCAGGGGCGACCTCCCACAGAGATGCAGCTTCCGGAGTTTCGTGGGAGCGAGCCCCTGCTCGCGAATCCATGCGCCTAGGCGATGCCCGCATTCGGCCGCAGGGGCGGCCTCCCACAAGGTGTTCAAATGCCGCGCCTGAATATCAAACAGCCCGACGCGCCTTGACCGCGTCTGAGAGCACCTGCAGCACGCCTTCGCTGTCGTCCCAGCCGATGCAGGCGTCGGTGATGCTCTGGCCATAAGCCAGCTTCGTCACGTCGTCCTTGCCGGGGGTGAACTTCTGGGCGCCGTCTTTCAGATGGCTCTCGACCATGACGCCAAAAACCTGGCGTGAACCACCGCTGATCTGGGCGGCGATGTCTTTGGCCACATCGATCTGACGTTCGTGCTTTTTGCTGCTGTTGGCGTGGCTGCAGTCCACCATCAAGGTCGCGGGCAACTTGGCGGCTTCCAGTTCCTTGCATGCGGCGGCCACACTCTCGGCGTCGTAGTTGGGCGCTTTGCCGCCGCGCAAAATCACGTGGCAGTCCTGGTTGCCCTGGGTCTGCACGATGGCGACCTGGCCATTTTTGTGCACCGACAGGAAGTGGTGACCACGGGCTGCGGCTTGGATCGCATCGGTCGCGATCTTGATGTTGCCGTCCGTCCCGTTCTTGAAACCGATGGGGGCCGACAGGCCCGAAGCCAGCTCGCGGTGCACCTGGCTCTCGGTGGTGCGTGCGCCAATCGCGCCCCAGCTGATCAGGTCGCCGATGTACTGTGGCGAGATCACATCCAAAAACTCGCTGCCTGCGGGCAGGCCCTGGCGGTTGATCTCGATCAGCAGCTGGCGTGCGATGCGCAGGCCTTCGTCGATGCGGTAGCTTTCATCCAGGTAGGGGTCGTTGATCAGGCCCTTCCAGCCCACGGTGGTGCGGGGCTTTTCGAAGTACACGCGCATCACGATTTCCAGCGTGTCGGCGTACTTCTCGCGCAGGGGCTTCAAGCGGCGGGCGTAGTCCAGGGCTGCGGCCGGGTCATGGATGGAGCAGGGGCCGATGATGACCAGCAGGCGGTCGTCCTGGCCGTGCACGATGTTCTGGATGGCTTTGCGGGTTTTGGCGATCAGGGCTTCGGTCGCCGTGCCGGCGATCGGGAAGAAGCGGATCAAATGTTCTGGAGGCGGGAGCACGGTGATGTCCTTGATGCGTTCGTCGTCGGTCTGGCCGGTGCGGTCTGCGGCATTGGGATACCAGCTCTCGGGGGCTGCGGTTTTGGCGTTCATCGTGGACTCCTGAATTGAAAAATGGTGAAAAAAAACCGCCGGGCTTTGGGGCTCCGGCGGTGTGTGTCGAGATGTTCGGGTGCTTATGCGCTCGCCTCTCGTCCGCCGGGGACTGAGAACCAAAAGTAAAAAAAGTAAAAAGCGATGCGCGAAGACATGGGATTCAATGTAGCACAGTTGGATGACAGTTCCTGACAGGCCGGCCCGGGGACAAACCCGAAGGCCTGTTTTTTCAAGTTCAGGCCGTGCCCCCCACCGTCAGGCCGTCGATGCGCAAGGTCGGCTGACCCACGCCCACCGGCACGCTCTGGCCTTCCTTGCCGCAGGTGCCCACGCCCGAATCGAGCTTCATGTCGTTGCCGATCATGCTGATCTTCTTGAGCGACTCGGGACCGCTGCCAATCAGGGTCGCGCCCTTCACGGGGTATTGGATCTTGCCGTTTTCCACCCAGTAAGCCTGGCTGGCCGAGAACACGAACTTGCCGCTGGTGATGTCCACCTGGCCGCCCGCGAAGTTGGTGGCGTACAAGCCCTTTTTGATGCTGACCACGATTTCTTCGGGGCTCTTGTCGCCGCCCAACATGTAGGTGTTGGTCATGCGCGGCATGGGCACATGGGCGTAGCTTTCGCGCCGACCATTGCCCGTGGGCTTGACGCCCATCAGGCGGGCGTTCATCGCGTCCTGGATGTAGCCGCGCAGGATGCCGTCTTCGATCAGCACGTTCTTTTGGCTGGCATGGCCTTCGTCGTCCACGTTCAGCGAGCCACGGCGGTCGGCGATGGTGCCGTCGTCCAGCACCGTCACGCCTTTGGCCGCCACACGCTGGCCGATGCGGCCACTGAAGGCGCTCGAGCCCTTGCGGTTGAAGTCCCCTTCCAGGCCATGGCCCACGGCCTCATGCAACAGCACACCGGGCCAGCCGTTGCCCAGCACCACCGTCATCTCGCCTGCGGGTGCAGGGCGGGCGTCGAGGTTGATGAGCGCGGCCGATACGGCTTCCTGCACATAGGTCTCGACCATGCCATCGTCAAAATAAGCCAGTCCGAAGCGGCCACCGCCGCCACTGCTGCCCACTTCGCGGCGGCCGTTTTGCTCGGCAATCACCGTGACCGACAGGCGAATCAAAGGGCGCACATCGGCAGCCAGCGTGCCGTCGGCGCGGGCCACCATGACCACGTCGTATTCGGTGGCGAGACCCGCCATCACCTGCACCACGCGCGGGTCCTTGGCCCGGGCAATTTTTTCCACGCGGCCGAGCAGGTTCACCTTGGCGGTGCTGTCCAGCGTGGACATGGGGTCGAGCGAGGGGTAGAGCGAGCGGCTGGCCGAAATCTTGCGCGCAGGCACCTTGATGCGCTTGTTTTGCGTGGCCTGCGCGATGGTGCGTACCGTCATGGCCGCGTCCATCAAGGAGGCTTCGGAGATGTCGTCCGAGTAGGCAAAGGCGGTTTTCTCGCCCGACACGGCCCGCACGCCCACCCCCTGGTCGATGCTGAAACTGCCGGTCTTGACGATGCCCTCTTCCAGGCTCCAGCCTTCGGAGCGGGTGTACTGGAAATACAAGTCGGCGTCGTCCACCTGGTGCGCCTGGATGGCGGCCAGCGCCCGGCTCAGGTGGGTTTCATCCAGACCAAAAGGCTCCAGCAAGAGGGAGCGGGCCGTGGCCAGACGTTCGATGGTGGGTTCGCGTGAAATCATGGGAGCCATTGTAGGGACTGATCAAACCCCTTGCCGGCATGCTCCTTCGCCGGGCAACCCCTCCGCATCGGACAGCATCGGCTTTGAAATTGAGAAGCAGCACACAGACGAGTCCGGAGCGCACTTGCTAAGTTTGGCCTGCCTTTCACCACCCCAGGAGATCCTCATGACCCCCAGCCCCGTCTTCGCCCTCGTGCTTGCACTGTGCGCCAACGCCCCTGCTTTGGCCGACTACGCACTGGTGCAGGAAAAGCAATGTCTGCAATGCCATGCGGTCGACAAAAACCTCATCGGCCCCTCATTCAAACGCATTGCTTACCGCTGGAATGGCAACCCGGTGGCCGAGAAAATGCTGATCGCCACCATCCGCAACGGCACCCGGGAAGGCGGGGGTCAGCATTGGAGCGACAGCACCCACATGCCCGATGCCTGGGAACGCCCCATGGTCAGCGAGGCAGAAGCCCAAAAAATCTTCGTCTGGATCATGCGCCAATAGCCAGCGGGCTCCACAACCCAGCACAGGCGAGGCGTGGACTGCGTCAGGTTTGCACCAGCTGTTTGGCTTTGGCAATCGACATGAGGATGCCCAGCGCCAGACCCAAGGTGACCATGGCGGTGCCGCCATAACTGATGAAGGGCAGCGGCACCCCCACCACCGGCAAGATGCCGCTGACCATGCCCATGTTCACAAAGGCATAAGTGAAGAAGATCATGGCCATGCTGCCGGCCAGCAAACGGCTGAACAGTGTGGGGGCCTCGGCCGCGATGACCAGCGCCCGGTAAACCAGAAAGAAGAACCAGAAAATCAGGAACAAGCCCCCCACAAAGCCGAACTCTTCGCCATAGGCGGCAAAAATGAAATCGGTGGTGCGCTCGGGGATGAATTCCAGGTGGGTTTGGGTGCCCTGCATGAAGCCTTTGCCCCAGAAGCCGCCGGAGCCGATGGCGATCATGCCCTGGATGATGTGAAAACCCTTGCCCAACGGGTCCCGTGCCGGATCGAGCAAGGTGCACACGCGCTGGCGCTGGTATTCGTGCAGCACTCGCCAGTCCACGCCGTCGGCACACAAGGTGGGCTCCATGATCACCAGGACCACCATGCCCACGAGGCCCAGCACCATCGGCGGCAAAATCCAGCGCCACTTGAGTCCGGCAAAGAAGATCACCGCCAGACCTGCGGCCAAAACCAGCAAAGAAGTGCCCAGATCAGGCTGCTTCATGATCAAGCCGACCGGGACGCCCAAAATCAGCAAAGCCACCGCAAAGTCAAAGGGCCGGAGTTGGCCTTCGCGCTTTTGAAACCAGGCCGCCAGCATCAAAGGCAGGGCAATCTTCAAAATCTCGCTGGGCTGGATCACCACGCCCAGATTGATCCAGCGCCGGGCACCTTTTTTGGTGATGCCAAAAATGGCCACCGCCACCAGCAAAATCACGCCCACGGTGTAGATGGGCACTGCCCAGGCCATGAGTTTTTGGGGAGGCATCTGGGCCACCACGAACATGATGAAGCCCGCCAGCAGCATGTTGCGGCCATGGTCCACAAAACGGGTGCCGTGGTCATAGCCCGATGAAAACATGATCAGCAATCCGGCGCAGGCAAGCATGAACACCGCAAAAGCCAAAGGGCCGTCAAAGCCCTTGAGCAAATACTTCAGGCGCTGCCACAGCGTCGGTTTTTGAATCACTGAACCCATGGGCGCGATTATCTCAGGCCAACGCGACCCAGAGAGGTCCGGGCGGGCCAAGCCCCCGGTCAATGGCTGCGTCCGCTGCGGAACATGCCGTGGGTTTTGCGGTTGAGCACCCCTTGGGCGGCCAGCTTGTTCATGGACGGGCTGGCGTGTGCATGCGTGATCGCCATGCCCAAAGCATCTGCCGCATCCTGGCGCGGCACCACGGGCAACTGCAGCAAGCGTTTGACCATTTCCTGAACCTGCGACTTGGCGGCCCGCCCATGGCCGGTGACCGATTGCTTCATCTGCAAGGCGGTGTATTCGGCCACCTGCAAATCGCACGACACCAAAGCCGTGACACAGCAACCCCGCGCCTGGCCCAGCAACAAGGTCGCCTGGGGGTTGACGTTCACAAAAACGATCTCGACCGAGGCCACATCCGGCTGGTAGCGGGCATGGATTTCACGCACGCCGTCGTAAATCACCTTCAGCCGGGCAGGCAAATTGCCCATGTCACCCCGCGTCGTCTCGATCACCCCGCTGGCCACGTACTGCAGGCGGGCGCCGGTCATGTCCACCACCCCGAAGCCGGTGGTTTGCAACCCCGGGTCAATGCCCAGGATGCGCACGGTTTGCGGCGCGGCCGTGGTCAAAGTGCTCATGGCAGCTCCACGGCACCCATGCGGGCCATGATGGTTTCAGCCCGGCTGGCCAGGTAGGCCGATTGCGCCCTTTGCTCGAAATACCGGGGGCGGGGCAACATGACCGCCAGACGCGCCGCTTCCCAGTCGTTCAGACGGGCCGCACTCTTCCTGAAGTAATGCTGCGCCGCAGCCTCGGCACCAAAGACACCCTCGCCCCACTCCACGCTGTTGAGGTAAATCTCCAGAATGCGCTGTTTGGACAAGAAGGCCTCCAGCGTGAGGGTGATCAGCATTTCCTGGCCTTTGCGCAGCAAGGTGCGCTCGCCAGATAGAAAGAGGTTTTTCGCCAGCTGCTGGGTGATGGTCGAGCCGCCCACAATTTTGACCGGGGGCGTCTTGGCGTCGGGGCGACGCTGGGCCCGCAGCTCGGCCTGGGCTTTGGCCTTGGCGTTTTTCTCCCAGGCCTTCTCCAGAGACTCCCACCATACCCCGCCATGCTGGGCAAATACCGTGTCTTCCGAAGCGATCACCGCACGTTGCAAGCTGGTGGCAATGCGTTGGCGATCCACCCATTCCTGCCGCCAGGGCAAGCGCTCCTGCCGCGTCACGATCTGCCAGATTTGCGAACGCTCAAAACTGGTGGATTCCGGCGCCAGCACACCCATGCTGGCGATGCGCAGCGCAAAAAAAAGCTGCAAACCCAGGCCTGCCAACAAGACCAGCCCACACCAACGACCAAAAGCACGCATCAATATCCTTTGTCTTCAGGGATCATGAGTTCACCAGGCCACTCAGGGCGGTGGGGTATCCGGCGTCAACATGCGCATGTCCAGCGTGCCCTCTTTGGAAAACTGAAAACGCGTGACCACCACGATCTGATCGGCCTGCCGCCGCATGTTAGCGCTGAACACGTCAAAAGGGGCGGCACTGCGCACAATCGCCACCGCCCGCTGGTCCAGCAAAGGCTGGCCTGAAGTCTTCGCCACCTCGGTCTGCACCAGACGGCCCCGGGCATCCACAGTGATCACCATGGTCAACTGGCCATAGAGCTTTTGCCCCCCCACCTGCGGGAAATTGAGCGTGCCGCGCGTCTCGATGGTGCGCCGCAGCTTGTCGTAATAGAGGGCGTACACCGCTTCACGGGTAGCGGGGCTGATGAAACGCTTGCGAGGGCCGCCTTGCGTTCTTTGCACCTGTTGCTCGATTTGGGCCAATTCTCGGGTCAGCTGGCGCTGTCGCTGTTGTTGGGCCTGCCGCTCGGGTGCCTGGGCCGTTTCACCAGAGGGGTCTGGCGCCTGGGCCAGCAACGCCTGCTGCAGCTGGGTGAGCAAGCGCGTTTGCTGCCGCTGGAGGGCTTCAATCTGCCGCTGCATGGCCCCGATGTCGGTGCCCGATTCGTCCAGCAAAGAAGGCGGCAAAGGCGAGCTGGCGCGTGCTTCTACCGCACCTTGCCCACCTCCCGCCAAGTTCACCTGGGCCATGGCCTGGGCGCGCTCGGGTGCCTTGTCGCTGCGGGCATTCACGAGCACCACCTCCAAGGCGGTGTCTTCAAAAACCCGGTTGAAGCTGTGCGGATCGGCAAAGCGCCAGGCGATCAAGACCGCATGCAACAACAGCGAAACACCCAAAGTCCACCACAGGGTGTGGCGGTGAAACGCCTGTTGGAGCCAGGTCACCGGCCCGGCCAAACTGCCCTGAGCGCTTTCAGGCCCCATCGCTTTGGGTGCTGTCGTTCAAATCGACGGCGATGGTGAGCGGGCCAGCCGCCATGGCCTCGTCCTCTTCTGCTTCGTCGACTTCCTGACCCTCTGCCGCCACTGGCGCGTCCAGATGCGCCACCACCGTGCCGCCCACGTCCAGCGCCATCAAATCCACGGCACCCAATTTGACGCGCACACGGGCGCCTCGCATCAAGCCTTGGGCACCCATGACGCTGAACATCAAGGGCAAGGTGTCGGCCCGCACCAGCCAGGCGCCACCGCCCATTTCCTTGACCAGACTGGCTTCGAGTTCGTCGATGCCTTGCTGCTGCACATGGCGCAGCGTCCAGTAGCGCTCCATGCTGGACTGCACGCTGTTATAGGCGCTGTAGGCCGCATCGAAACCGCTGATGATGGAAAACAACTCGGCGTCTTTGGGCTTGAAGGGTGCGGCCAATGCAGCCGTGGCCCCGTGCTTGGCGCACGCAATGATCTGCCACTGGTTGACCAGATCGGTGTAGCGGCGCAGGGGCGAGGTGCTCCAGGCATAGCTGGGCACGCCGATGCCCGCATGGGGCAGCGCCTTGGTGCCCATGCGCACCTTGACGCCGGGGGCCATGCTGGCCTGGCTGCGGTAAATGCCAGGCACGCCCAGCTGGGCCAGCCACTGACCCCAGGTGCTGTTGGCCAAAATCATTGCCTCGGCCACCATCAAATCCAGCGGCGCACCGCGCTTGCGGGTGCCGATCAACACCGTCTCTTCGCCCGTGGGCGGCGTGTCGTTGTGGGGGCGATCGAGCTTGAAGCTGTAATCGGGGCGGTTGAAGCTCTCGGGTTTGCCACGCACCACTTCGCGCCGCGCCTTGAGGGTCTGCGCCAACCGCCAGAAAAAGCCCAACGTCGCCCGGCTCACCGGCACATCGGTGTGGTCGCTCTGGTCTTCACCTTCCAGCCACTCGCGGGTGATGCGGTCATCCAGCTGGTCATGCCGCAGGTTGACCAGGATCGGCACCCGCTCCAGACGGGTTTCGGTGCTTTGCACCTCCAGCGTGTCTTCGCTGAAGGTCACATACAAAGACACGGCCGGGCAGTCACGGCCTTCGGTCAGGGTGTAGGTCTGCACCACGCTGTCGGGCAGCATGGTGATTTTGTAGCCGGGCATGTAGACGGTGGACAGACGCTGACGGCCCAACTGGTCGATCGGGCTGCCGGGCGTCAAGGCCAGGCCCGGTGCCGCGATGTGGATGCCCACAGTGACCGTGCCCGTGCCCAAGCCTTGCAAGGACAGGGCGTCGTCGATCTCGGTGGTGTGCGAGTCGTCAATCGAAAAGGCCTGGACCGGCGCCAAGGGCAACTCGTCGGTGATGGCCGGCGCTTGCAACGCCGGGAAACCGGTGCCCTTGGGGAACAGGTCGAACAAAAAGCGCTGCCAATGAAAGTCCCAGGCCGACGCGATGGCCCCGGCCTTTTGCAACAAGTCCAGTGGCGCGGTCTGGCTGGCTTTGCTGGCTTCGACCACCGCTTTGTACTCGGGCGTGTTCTTGTCCGGGCGGAACAGGATCTTGTACAGCTGCTCGCGGATCGGTGCGGGGCACACGCCGGCCACCAGCTCGGCCGACCAGGCCTCGATCTGCGCCTGAACCTGCTTCTTTTTTTCAATGGCGAGCAAGGCCTGCTGCACGATCTCGGCCGGCGCTTTGCGGTAGCGGCCTTTGCCGCCCCGGCGGAAATAGTGCGGCGCTTCGTGCAAACGCAGCAATGCGGCCACCTGCTGCACGGTGCTGGCCCCGTCGCTGAAATAGTCGCGAGCCAGGTCGGCAAAACCGAACTCCTCGTCGGAGGCGAATTCGTAAGCCAGCTCCAGCTCGATGGTCTGGCTCAGGGCCGCCGCTTCGCTCAGCAAGCTGGCGGGGCTTGGTTTTTCAAACTTGAGCAGCATTTGCGCCGCCTTGACTTTGACCCGCTTGCCGGAGTCGAGTTCCACCTGCGCAGAGGCCTCGGCCTCGGACAGGATGCGTCCGGCCATGAATTTGCCGGCTTCTTCAAATAATGCGTACATCGGGTGATTTTCCCACGTGGCACCACCCGCTTGGGGGCACGCCCTCAGGCCAGGCGAAGAAAATCGAGGATTTCGGGCAAGTACAGCTCGAAATCGCTCAGGGCGTGGTCGCTGCCCTCGATCAGGCGCACCTTGCCTGCCCCATGGCGGGCCAGCATTTCCCGCCAGTCCAGCACCTCGTCCCCCTTGGCGATCACCGCCAATGTGAGTGGGGTGGCCTGTGGGGGCTGCGCCTGCAAGGCCCGCAGCTCCTGCACATGGGCCATTTCGAAAAAAACCTTTTGCGCGGGGTCATGCCAGGCCGGATGCTCGCCGATGTAACCCTCCAGGTCCCGTGCCGGCTCCACCGCCGGGTTCAGCAGCACCGCAGGGCAGCCCAGCTGTTGCGACAGGCAGGCGGCATAAAAACCGCCCAAGGAAGAACCGACCACCGCCATGCTGTCCCGGGGCCAAGCCGACACCCCGGCCCCGATGTCGTCCATGGCCTGACGAGGCGAAGCAGGCAACTGTGGGCACCACCAGGTCACACCAGGGTGCTGGTTTTGCACCAGGGCCGCCAGGGTTCGGGCCTTGAAGGATTGCGGTGAAGACCGAAAACCGTGCAAGTACAGCAGGTGGCTGGTGCGCGGCATCACCAGGCAGGCTGCAGGGCCGCAAAGCCCCGGGGCGCTTCAAGCGCTTTGTCAAAGGTCACGACCTCGTAAGCGCTCGGGCGTGACAACAGTTCGCGCAGCAGGCGGTTGTTCATCGCATGCCCCGACCGAAACGCGCTGTAGGCGGCCAGCAGGGGCTTGCCCAGAATGTACAAATCGCCCATGGCGTCGAGGATCTTGTGCTTGACGAACTCGTCGTCATAGCGCAAGCCATCCGAGTTGAGCACCTTGTAGTCGTCCATCACGATGGCATTGTCCAAGCCGCCGCCCAGCGCCAAACCGTTGGCACGCAGCATTTCCACATCCTTGGTGAAGCCAAAGGTGCGGGCGCGGGCAATGTCACGGGCATAAACGCCGTCCGACATGTCAAACACCACCTGCTGCCCGGTCGAATCCACAGCGGGGTGCCTGAAATCGATCTCAAAGGTCAGTTTATAGCCGTGGTAAGGCTCCAGGCGCGCCCACTTGATGTTCTCGCCCTCGCCTTCCGACACTTCCACGGTTTCGAGCACACGCACAAACCGTTTGGGGGCAGGCTGCTCCACGACACCGGCGCTTTGCAACAAAAAGACAAACGAAGACGCCGAACCATCGAGGATCGGGACCTCTTCGGCCGTGATGTCCACATACAGGTTGTCAATGCCCAAGCCTGCACACGCCGACATCAGGTGCTCGACAGTCAAGACCTTGGCTTGTCCAACCGAAATGGTGGAGGCCAGCCGGGTGTCGGTCACCGCCTCGGCGTTCACCGGGATGTCCACAGGCTCGGGCAAATCGATCCGGCGGAACACGATGCCGGTGTCCGGCGCTGCGGGGCGCAAGGTCAGCTCGACACGCTGACCGCTGTGCAAACCCACGCCGACGGCTTTGGTCAAGGTTTTGAGGGTGCGTTGAGAGAGCATGGCCCTATTTTAGTTGGCGAGAGATGCGGGGGTGCAGGCCGGGAATAGGCATTGAAGGCTTGATGAACCACTAGCCCTGTGGCACGGTCCGGGGCTGGCGGGCGAAATTGAGGCGCGAAGCGACGACGAGCCCGCCAGCCCCGGGCTGTGCCACAGGGCGTTATCGCTGAACGTGCACGCAAAAAGGGGCCAGACAGGCAAGCGCCCGTCTGGCCCCAAAGCACCAGAAATGAAACTCAGATCAAGCGATCAGTCTGCTTGCTTGCGCAGGAATGCGGGGATTTCGATGTCGTCCATGCCCGCATTGGCCATGCCGTCCACACGGGCCGCTGCATGGGTACGGTTGCTGCGCCAGTAGGCGGGCACATTCAAACCACTGTTGGCCAAAGGCGCAGCGGCATTGCCCGAGGCGGCCACCGCGTCTTGCCCACCCACGGTGAAAGGCACGTTGTCGGTGCCGGTGCGCAGCACTTGCAGAGGTGGGGCTGTGCGGCGGGCACCGGCCTTGGACAAACCGGTGGCCACCACGGTCACGCGGATCTCGTCGCCCAGGCTTTCGTCGTAAGCCGTTCCGTAGATCACATGGGCGTTTTCGGAGGCGTAAGCACGGATTGTGTTCATCGCCTGCTTGGACTCGGACAGCTTGAGCGAGCCCTTGGCGGCGCTGATCAGCACCAGCACACCCTTGGCACCCGACAGGTCCACACCTTCGAGCAGCGGGCAGGCCACGGCCTGCTCGGCCGCGATGCGGGCGCGGTCAGGGCCGCTGGCGGCGGCGGTGCCCATCATGGCCTTGCCGGGCTCACCCATCACGGTGCGCACGTCTTCAAAGTCGACGTTCACATGGCCGGGCACATTGATGATCTCGGCAATGCCGCCCACAGCGTTTTTCAACACGTCGTTGGCGTGGGCAAAGGCCTCGTCTTGCGTCATGTCTTCACCGCCGGGCAATTCCAGCAGCTTTTCGTTCAGCACCACGATCAGCGAATCCACATTGGCTTCGAGTTCCTGCATGCCCACGTCGGCATTCGCCATGCGGCGACCGCCTTCAAATTCAAACGGCTTGGTCACCACACCCACCGTCAGGATACCCATCTCTTTGGCGATACGGGCAATCACAGGCGCAGCGCCCGTGCCTGTGCCGCCGCCCATGCCGGCAGTGATGAACAACATGTGCGCGCCTTCGATGGCGGCGCGGATATCGGCTTCGGCGCTTTCGGCGGCTTCGCGGCCTTTTTCAGGCTTGCTGCCCGCGCCTAGACCAGTCTGGCCGAGCTGAATGAAACGGTGAGCCGCGCTGCGGGCCAAGGCCTGCGCATCGGTGTTGGCGCACACGAATTCAACGCCCTGGACCTGGCGCTCGATCATGTGCTCCACAGCGTTGCCGCCGCCACCGCCGACCCCGATCACTTTGATCTGGGTGCCTTGGTTGAACTCTTCGGTTTGGATCATTTCAATGGTCATGGTGCTACTCCTAAATTTGTTTGCAGTTGCCGAAAATTTTTTTGTGAATGCTGGGGTGGGTCAAGGTGTCAACATCGACACGGTCGCGAAACCGGCGGGCTGCTTCTGGCCAGAAATCTCTTTTTCCAGTTCATCAGAAGTTCCCCACAATGAAATCCTTGAAGCGGCCAAAAGCGTTGTTCACCGAACTCTTCTTTTGGGTGACCTTGTAGCCCCGCAGGCGAGCCAGGCGGGCTTCTTCCAAGAGGCCCATCACGGTGGCGGCGCGGGGCTGGCTGACCATGTCGGCCAGGCCGCCTGCATATTTGGGCAGGCCACGGCGCACGGGCTTGAGGAAGATGTCCTCGCCCAGCTCGACCATGCCGGGCATGACGGCGCTGCCGCCCGTCAGCACAATGCCCGACGACAACACCTCTTCGTAGCCCGACTCGCGGATGACCTGGTGCACCAACGAGAAAATTTCTTCGATGCGCGGCTCGATCACACCCGCCAAAGCCTGGCGGCTGAGCATGCGCGGCCCCCGGTCGCCCAGACCCGGCACCTCGACTTGTGCATCCGGGTCGGCCAGCAGTTGCTTGGCGTAACCACTTTCAACCTTGATGTCCTCGGCGTCCTTGGTTGGCGTGCGCAAAGCCATGGCAATGTCGCTGGTGATCAGGTCACCGGCAATCGGGATCACGGCGGTGTGGCGGATCGAGCCGTTCGCAAAAATCGCCACATCGGTGGTGCCTGCGCCGATGTCCACGCACACCACACCCAACTCGCGCTCGTCTTCGGACAGCACGGCCAGGCTGGACGACTGCGGGTTGAGCAACAGCTGATCGACTTCAAGGCCGCAGCGGCGCACGCACTTGATGATGTTCTCGGCGGCACTTTGCGCCCCGGTCACGATGTGCACCTTGGCTTCCAGGCGCATGCCGCTCATGCCAATCGGCTCTTTGACTTCCTGGCCGTCGATCACAAACTCTTGTGGCGCCACCAGCAACAAGCGCTGGTCGGTCGAAATGTTGATCGCGCGGGCGGTTTCCATCACGCGGGCCACATCGGCTTGCGTGACTTCCTTGTCCTTGATCGCCACCATGCCGCTGGAGTTGATGCCACGGATGTGGCTGCCCGTGATGCCCACATTCACGCGGGTGATCTTGCAATCGGCCATCAACTCGGCCTCTTTGAGGGCCTGCTGGATGCTTTGCACCGTGGCGTCGATGTTGACCACCACACCGCGCTTGAGGCCATTGCCCGGCGCAATGCCCAAACCCGCGATCTTGAGTTCGCCATCGGGCATCACCTCGGCCACCACCGCCATCACTTTGGAAGTGCCGATGTCCAAGCCCACCACCAGATCTTTGTACTCTTTTGCCATTTGAATCACCGTTTCCGTTTCATTCTTGTGTCTTGACCCGTCAAAGCTTTTTCTTGCCGTCTGCTTCCAGCGTGGTCACACCCCGCAGGCGCAAGGCATAGCCATCCTTGTGACGCAAATCCGCCCCGGCCAATGCGGTCGGCGTGCGGCCATAGCGGGCCGTCACTTGCGACAGCGTCCTGAAAAACACTTTCAGCTGGGCGGTGATCTCCGCCTCTGTGCCCCGCCCCAGCTCCAGCAGCGCACCGCTGTCGGTCACCACACGCCAGCTGCCCCGGGGGGTCAACTCCAACTGCTCAATGCCCATGTTCATCGCCTCGAACATCGGCAACAAAAGGCGGTACATCTGCACCACGGTCTGCGACTGCGCATCCGGGCCTTTGAGGCGTGGCAGGTTTTCCACATCCACTTCTTCGATGTTGGCCTCGAACACGCGGCTTTGCTGGTTCACCATCTTGTTGGCGCTGTCATCGCCCCACAGCGCCATGGGTTCGTGCTCTTTCAACACCGCTTTCAGGCGATTGGGGAAATCACGGTGCACCACGGCCTCCCGAACCCAGGGCACGGCCTCGAAGGCGTCGCGTGTGCGCTTCAGATCCATGGTGAAAAAATTGCCACTGAGCTGCGGCACGACATTGGCACGCAAGGTCACCGCGTTGTTGCGCGTGACCTCGCCTTGCACCGTGATCGCCTGGATCGCAAACGCCGGATGCCGCAGCAGCCACCAGGCCCCACCGCCCAGCACCAACAGCACGAACACCGCTGTCAGCAAGGCTGCAGCCATGTTCATGAGGCGGATGTCCAGCGGCAAGGCCATCGTCGTTTTCACCCGCGCACCTCCTGTACATGATCCAGCGTGGCAGCGGCCAACAACTGGCAGCACAGCGCCTCGTAAGGAATGCCTGCGGCTTTGGCCGACATGGGCACCAGCGAGTGACCGGTCATGCCGGGCGAGGTGTTGATTTCCAGCAGGTAGGGCTGGCGTGTGGTCGCATCGATCATCACATCCAGGCGTCCCCAGCCCCGGCAACCCAGGACCTGGTAGGCCTTGACCACCAAGGCCTCGATGGCGGCCTCTTCTGCAGCGGGCAGGCCACTGGGCACCAGGTACTGGGTGTCGTCGGTGAAATACTTGTTCTGGTAGTCGTAATTGCCCTCGGGGGCCACGATGCGGATCACCGGCAGCGCCTTGGCGGCCTCGGCAGGGCCCAGCACCGGGCAAGTGACTTCGTCACCCACAATGCACTGTTCGCACAGGATGTCGGCGTCGCACTGCGCGGCTGCGGCCAGCGCAGCAGGCAGGTCCTGAGCCTGCGTGACCTTGGTCACCCCGATCGAAGAGCCTTCTCGGGCAGGCTTGACGATCATCGGCAAGCCCAAGGTCTGGATCAGCGTCTCCATTGACACACTGCCCAGCTGATCCCGCCGCACCAGCACATAGGCCGGGGTGGGCAGGCCTTCGGCCAACCAGACGCGTTTGGTCATGGTCTTGTCCATGGCGATGCTGGACGCCATCACGCCCGAGCCGGTGTAGGGGATGCCCAGCAACTCCAAAGCACCTTGCACCGTACCGTCTTCGCCATAACGGCCATGCAAGGCAATGAAGCAACGCGAAAAACCTTCGCGCTTGAGTTCGCTCAATTCCCGCTCGGCCGGATCGAACGCGTGGGCATCCACGCCCGATGCGCGCAAGGCGTTCAGCACGCCCTGACCCGACATCAAGGACACTTCGCGTTCGGCCGATCGACCGCCCATGAGCACGGCCACCTTGCCCAGATTCAAGGCAGTCATGCGGCACCTCCCAACTCGACCACTTGGGCAGGCACGGCCCCGATGGAGCCAGCGCCCATGCAAATCACCACATCGCCGTCACAGGCGTTGCTGAGCACGGCTTGTGGCATGTCGGCAATCGCATCGACAAAAACCGGCTCGACCTTGCCCGCCACACGCAAGGCGCGGGCCAGCGAACGGCCATCGGCGGCCACGATGGGGGCTTCGCCTGCGGCGTACACCTCGGACAGCAGCACGCTGTCGCAGCCTTGGCCAATGACTTTCACAAAGTCTTCAAAGCAATCACGCGTGCGGCTGTAGCGGTGGGGCTGGAACGCCAACACCAGCCGGCGACCCGGGAACGCCCCACGGGCGGCCGCCAGCGTGGCCGCCATCTCGACCGGGTGGTGTCCGTAATCGTCGATGACCGTGAAGCGCCCAGCGCCTCCGGGCACGCGCACCTCGCCATAGCGCTGAAAACGGCGTCCCACACCCTTGAAATTGGCCAACGCCCGCTGCACAGCCGCATCATCCACTCCCAACTCCACCGCGACGGCCACAGCCGCCAAGGCGTTGAGCACGTTGTGCAAGCCCGGCAAATTCAGCACCAGGGGCAAATCGGGCAAGGTCACGCCATTGCGCCGCTGCACTGTGAAATGCATCTGCCCCTGCACCGCCCGCACATCCACGGCGCGCACTTGGGCACCTTCGCTCAGGCCATAGCTGGTGACAGGCCGGGCAATGTCCTGCACGATGGACTGCACACCCGGATCGTCCACACAAACAATCGCCGTGCCGTAAAAAGGCATGCGGTGCAAAAACTCCACGAACGCGGCTTTCAAACGGGCCAGGTCGTGACCGTAGGTCTCCATGTGGTCGGCGTCGATGTTGGTGACCACCGCCATCACAGGCAACAGGTTCAGGAAGGAGGCGTCGGACTCGTCGGCCTCGACCACGATGTAGTCGCCCGTGCCCAGCTTGGCGTTCGCCCCTGCGCTGTTGAGGCGTCCGCCAATCACAAAGGTCGGGTCCAGCCCGGCCTCGGCCAACACACTGGCCACCAGGCTCGTGGTGGTGGTTTTGCCGTGTGTGCCGGCAATGGCGACGCCCTGCTTCATGCGCATCAGCTCGGCCAGCATGACAGCGCGCGGCACGATGGGGATGTGGCGCTCGCGCGCGGCCAGCACCTCTGGGTTGTCGGCTTTGACGGCGGTGGAAGTGACCACCGCATCGGCGTCTTGGACGTTGTCGGCCGAATGCCCCACATGCGTGGCAATGCCCAAAGCCGCCAGGCGACGCAGCGTGGCGCTGTCGGACAAATCGGAGCCGGAAATCTGGTAGCCCAGATTGAGCAACACCTCGGCAATGCCGCTCATGCCCGAGCCGCCCACGCCGATGAAATGAATTTTTCGGATGGCGTGTTTCATGCCGCCAACTCCTCACAAGCCATCACAACCTCCCTGGTCGCATTTGTTTTTTTCTGTGCGTGGGCTTTTTGTGCCACGTCTTGCAATGTGTCGCGGCTCAATGCCGTCAGGCGCTCGGCCAGGTTTTGCGCGGTCAGCTCGGCCTGGGGCACCAGCCAGCCGCCACCGTGCGCCACCAAGAACTGCGCATTGGTGGTCTGGTGGTCGTCGACCGCAAACGGGAAGGGCACAAACAAGGCGGCCACGCCCACCGCCGCCAATTCGGTCACGGTGCTGGCGCCTGCGCGGCAGATCACCAGATCGGCTTGCGCAAAGGCGGTGGCGGTGTCGTCGATGAAAGGCGTCAACTCGGCCTGCACGCCTGCGGCCGCGTAGTTGGCCCGCAAGGCTTCGATTTGTTTGGCACCGCTTTGGTGGATGACTTGCGGGCGTGAGGCCTCTGGCATCAAAGCCAAGGCCTGCGGCACGATGTCGTTCAGGGCCTTGGCCCCCAGGCTGCCACCCACCACCAGCACACGCAAAGGGCCTGTTCGCCCGGCAAAACGCTCGGCTGGCGATGCTTGTTGGGTGAAGCCTTGACGCAAGGGGTTGCCCACCCATTGCCCGGTTTTGAAAACGCCGGGGAAGGCGGTGAACACCCGGTCGGCCACTTGCGCCAGCACCTTGTTGGCCAGGCCCGCCACCGAGTTTTGTTCGTGCAGCACCAAAGGCTTGCCCCACAAGCTCGCCATCATGCCGCCGGGGAACGTGATGTAACCGCCCAGGCCCAGCACCACATCGGGCTGGACCCGGCGCACCACCTGCAAGCTTTGCCAAAAAGCGCGCAGCAGCTTGAGTGGCAGGAAGGCCAACGTCATGAGACCTTTGCCGCGCACACCGCCAAAAGCCACCGCTTCAAAGGCGAAGCCACGCGGCGGCACCAGCTGGCTTTCCATGCTGTCGGGTGCGCCCAACCAGTGCACGCGCCAACCCGCCTCGCGCAAGGCCTCGGCCACGGCCAGACCCGGGAAGATGTGCCCCCCCGTGCCACCCGCCATGACCAGTGCGCATTTTTGCGTCATGCCCGGCCTCCGCGCATCATCTGTTTGTTTTCGGCGTCGATGCGCAGCACCACCGCGATGGCAATCAGGTTCATCATGATGGCCGAACCGCCGTAGCTCATCAAAGGCAGTGTCAGGCCCTTGGTGGGCAAAGCGCCCAAATTCACACCCATGTTGATGAAGGCCTGAAAACCGATCCAGATCCCCACACCCTGGGCCACCAGACCGGAGAACACCTTGTCGAGGGCGATGGCCTGACGGCCAATCACCATGATGCGGCGGCTGAGCCACAGGAACATCACAATGACCAAAGACACACCCACCAAACCAAACTCTTCACCGATCACGGCCAGCAAAAAGTCGGTATGGGCTTCGGGCAACCAGTGCAGTTTTTCCACGCTGCCGCCCAAACCCACGCCCCACACCTCACCCCGGCCGATGGCGATCAGGGAGTGCGAGAGCTGGTAGCCCTTGCCCAAAGCGTGCTCAGCACTGAAAGGGTCCAGATAAGCAAAGATGCGGTCACGGCGCCAAGGGGATGCGGCAATCATCACCACAAACGCGCCCACCAGCACCGCAAAAATCAGGAAAAACATGCGGGCATTGACACCGCCCAGGAACAGGATGCCCATGGCGATGATGGCGATCACCATGAAGGCGCCCATGTCAGGCTCGGCCAGCAAAAACACCCCGGCCAAGGCCACCGCTGCACCCATGGGCAAGACCGCACGGAAGAAGCGCTCTTTCACCTCCATCTTGCGCACCATGTAATCGGCTGCATAAATGATGGTCGCGAATTTGGCCAATTCGGAGGGCTGGAAATTCATGATGCCAAAGGAAATCCAGCGCCGCGCACCGTTGACGCCCTTGCCGATGAAAGGGATCAACACCAGCGCCAGCAACACCAGAGACACCACGAACAAAGGCCTGGCCACTTTTTCCCAGGTCTCGGTGGGCACCTGGAAGGCCAGCAAGGCCATGACACTGCCCACCACCATGGAGATCAGATGCCGCGTCAAAAAATGGGTTTGTGTGTAGCGCGAAAAACGGGGGTTGTCCGGCATGGCGATCGACGCCGAATACACCATGACCATGCCCCACATGAGCAAGGCGACCACCACCCAGACGAGCGCCTGGTCCACGCTCTGCAAGCGGTGGGCTGAACCTGCGCTGTTGCGGGCGAAATCGTAGCTGCCCAGATTGACAGGCAAACCCTGTGTGCCCGCAGCCTGGCCACGCGATGCACGGCCTGTGAGCACCTGCCCCCAATGGGCCAGGCCTGCCTGCAGGCGTTGCGGGAATGACAGCGCTTCGCTCACAGCCCGCCCTCCATGGCCACACCCGCCGCTTCGGCCAAACCGGCCACGGCCTGCACAAACACCTCGGCGCGGTGGCCGTAGTTGTCAAACATGTCAAAGCTGGCACAAGCGGGCGACATCAAAACCGCGTCGCCACTGCGGGCGATGGCTGCGGCCTGGGCCACGGCGGCATGCATGTCAGCGGCATCGTGCAGCGGCACGTCCGTGCCTTGCAGCGCTTCGCGGATGACAGGCGCATCGCGGCCGATCAAGACCACCCCTCGGGCAAAACGCGACACGGGATCGGCCAAGGGCGTGAAGTCCTGGCCTTTGCCATCGCCCCCCAAAATGACCACCACGCGGCGATCTGCGCCCAAGCCTTGCAAGGCGGCCACGGTGGCCCCCACATTGGTGCCCTTGCTGTCGTCAAAATACTCCACCTCGCCCACGATGGCGACCGGCTCCACCCGATGGGGCTCGCCCCGGTATTCGCGCAGGCCATACAACATGGGGCCCAAGGCGCAACCGGCGCTGCTGGCCAGCGCCAGGGCAGCGAGCGCATTGACCGCGTTGTGGCGGCCGCGAATGCGCAAGGCGTCGGCGGGCATCAGGCGCTGGATGTGCAACTCTTCGGCCGCGTCCTTGCGGCGGCGTCGTGTTTCATCAGCCTCCAGGGCGCGCACCAACCACGTCATGCCATGCGTGACTTCGATGCCAAAGTCGCCTGGGCGCTGGGGCATGTCGCCCCCAAACAGCACACAAGCGCGCTCGACAGGCTTTTGCAACTTCACGCGCACAGGCTCGGGCCGCATGGCCATGACCTGCGCGTCTTCGCGGTTGAGCACCATCAGGCCTTGAGCGCCAAAAATCCGGGCTTTGGCGGCGGCATAGGCGGTCATGCTGCCGTGCCAGTCCAGGTGGTCTTGCGAAACGTTCAGCACCGTCGCAGCGGTCGGCTCAAAGCCCTCGCTGCTGTCGAGCTGGAAGCTCGACAGCTCCAGCACCCACACCTGAGGCAGCGCCTGGGCCATGGGGTCCTGCACGGCAGGAGGAACGGGCAGTGGCAATTCCGCTTCGCGCTCGCCCTCCAGGGGGTCCAGCGTTTCGTCTGTATCGGCCAGCTCGCTGGTCGACTCATCCTGCTGTGGTGCAGGGATGACCACCTCCTGGGCTGCTGTCACCGTTGGCGGCTCACTGACCGCATCAGCCTTCTCAAGCTCGGCGGCGGCGCGCTCGGCTGCTTCTTGCTCAACCTGCGCTTGCGCTTGGGCCATGGCTTCGGTCAAGGTGTCCAGCAGCGTGGGGCCGATGTTGCCCGCCACTTTCACGGTTTTGCCCGCACGCGCCACCAGCTGCCCGGTGAGCGATGTGACCGTGGTCTTGCCGTTGGTGCCCGTGATGGCCAGCACCTGCGGGGCATACCCAAAGCGTGCTTTCAAATCCTGCAAACCTGCGGCAAACAGACTCAGCTCACCGCCTTGCCACAAGCCCATGGCACGGGCCGCGTCCACCACCGGGGCCACCACTTCAGGCGCGAGACCCGGGCTGCGGAACACCGCACGCACCGAAGTGCCTTCGACCAGACTGGCCACAAATGGCCCGGACACAAAGCGCACCGCAGGCCACTCGGCCTGCAAAGCGGCCAACTGGGGTGGCGTGTCACGGGTGTCGGCCACGGTCACGTCCGCCCCGGCATGCGCGCACCAGCGGGCCATCGCCAGGCCCGAAGCACCCAAACCGAGAATCAGAACGTGTTGGCCTTGGAGCTGCATGGCTTACCTCAGCTTCAGGGTCGACAAGCCGACCAGACACAGCAGCATGGTGATGATCCAGAAACGCACCACGACTTGCGTTTCCTTCCAGCCGCTCTTTTCAAAATGGTGGTGCAAGGGCGCCATCTTCAGGATGCGCCGACCCTCGCCGTATTTTTTCTTGGTGTACTTGAAGTACGTGACCTGCGCCATGACCGACAAGGCCTCGACCACGAAGATGCCGCCCATGATGGCCAGCACGATTTCCTGGCGAACGATCACGGCGATGGTGCCCAGCGCCGCGCCCAGTGCCAGCGCCCCCACATCACCCATGAACACCTGGGCAGGATGCGTGTTGAACCACAAAAAGGCCAGACCAGCTCCCGCCATGGCGGCGCAGAAAATCAACAACTCGCCCGAACCCGGGATGTGCGGGAAGAACAGGTACTTGGAGTACACCGAGCTGCCCGTCACATAGGCGAACACGCCCAGTGCCGAGCCCACCATGACCACCGGCATGATGGCCAGGCCATCCAAACCGTCGGTCAGATTGACCGCATTGCTGGCCCCGACGATGACCAGATAGGTCAGGACCACAAAGCCCAGCACGCCCAGTGGGTAATTGATTTCCTTGAAGAACGGCACCTGCAAACCGGCCTTGGGGGGGAGGTTCACGTCAAAACCCGACATCACCCATTTCCCGAACAGGTCCAGCACGCGCAGGTTGGAGACTTCGGAAATGCTGAACACCAGGTACAAGGCAGCCACCAAGCCGATCACCGATTGCCAGAAATACTTTTCGCGCGAGCGCATGCCTTCGGGGTCTTTGTGGACCACCTTGCGCCAGTCGTCCACCCAGCCAATCGCACCAAAGCCCAAGGTCACGATCAGCACGATCCACACGAAGCGGTTGGACAAGTCAAACCAAAGCACCGTCGACACGGCAATCGACAACAAAATCAGCACACCACCCATGGTGGGTGTGCCGCTTTTGGACAGGTGCGATTCCATGCCGTAGCCACGGATGGGCTGGCCGATCTTGAGCGAAGTCAGGCGGCGGATGACCCAGGGGCCTGCGGCCAGGCCGATCAAGAGCGCCGTCATCGCGGCCATCACCGCACGGAAGGTGATGTACTGGAACACACGCAAAAAGCCCCACTCCGGGGACAAGGTTTGCAACCATTGGGCCAGGCTAAGCAGCATGGGGCTCCTCTTTTTTATCGTTGTTGTGGTTGTGCTGGTCTTCGCTGCGCGACAGCAGCGCCTGGACCACGCGCTCCATCTTCATGAAGCGCGAACCTTTGACCACCACGCTGTGGAATTCACCCAGCTGCCCTGTCACCACACCCAGCAAACTGTCCATGTCTGCGAAGTGCCGGGCCGCACCAAAAGCCTGCGCGCTGTGCACGCACAAGTCACCCAGGGTGTAGAGCGCCTCGATGCCGCGCTCGGCCGCATAAGCGCCCACCTCGGCATGGAACTCGGGGCCTTGGTTACCCACTTCACCCATGTCGCCCAGCACCAGCAAACGCGGCGCAGGCAGCTCGGCCAACACGTCAATCGCGGCACGCACCGAATCGGGGTTGGCGTTGTAGCTGTCGTCGATCACGGTGATGTCCGCACCACCGCTGTGCAGCAGCAGCGCACGCGAGCGCCCCTTGACCGGCTCAAAAGCCACCAGGCCCTGGACCACGGCGGCCAAGGGGACCCCTGCAGCCAAGGCGCAGGCACTCGCCGCCAAAGCGTTTTTGACGTTGTGACGCCCGGCAATGTGCAAACGCACGGGCGCGGTGCCCTCGGGGGTCTTGAGGGTGAACTGCCAGGCGCCCGACTGCCAGACCACCACAGCGGCCCGCACATCGGTGTCTGAGGTAGACGCCATGGCAAAACCGCGCTGCAAGCGCCCATCCGACAAGCCCTGCCAGATCGGGGTGTAGGCATCGTCGGCTGGGAACACGGCCACGCCTTCGGGCGGCAAGGCCTGCAGCACCGCACCGTTTTCATGGGCCACGGCTTCGACCGTGCCCATGAACTCCTGGTGCTCGCGCTGCGCGTTGTTCACCAAAGCCACAGTGGGCCGGGCCAATTGAGACAAGTAGGCGATCTCGCCGGGGTGGTTCATGCCCAACTCGACCACGGCGATGCGGTGGTGGGCACGCAAATTGAACAGGGTCAAGGGCACGCCAATGTCGTTGTTCAGGTTGCCCTGGGTGGACAAAGCGTCGTCCCCGGCATGGGCACGCAAGATGGACGCGATCATTTGCGTCACGGTGGTTTTGCCGTTGCTGCCGGTCACGGCGATCAACGGCAAGCTGAACTGTGCACGCCAACCCGCCGCCAACTCGCCCAAAGCGATGCGCGCATCGGGCACCACCAGCGCTGGCAAGCCGTGCGCCAGCGCCTGGGCTTCGCCAGAGGCCTCGCACACCACCGCCACGGCACCCTGTGCCTTGGCCTGGGCGATGAACTGGTTGCCATCAAAACGCTCGCCGCGCAAGGCCACAAACAAATCGCCCGCTTGCAGGCTGCGGCTGTCGGTGTGCACCCGGTCGACCACCACGTCCTGCACACCCACGCCGCGCGCGTGGCTCAGCCAGCCGAGGGCCTGCGTCAGCTTCAGATGCATGGCGCTGTTCACGGCGTTCATGCGGCCGCCCCTTGCGGCTGTGCAGCGCGTTGCTGCAAAGCCATGCGGGCCTGGGCCACATCCGAAAACGGGTGGCGCACGCCCATGATCTCTTGTTCGCTTTCGTGGCCTTTGCCTGCCACCAGCACCACGTCTTGCGCCTGCGCTTGCGCCACCGCCTGGGCAATCGCCAGAGCGCGGTCCAATTCAATCCGGGCCGACTGCGGGCGCTTCAAGCCCTTGACCATGGCGGCCACAATCGCCGCGGGCGATTCGCTGCGGGGGTTGTCGCTGGTCAGCACCACATGGTCGGCCGCCGCTTCGGCCGCAGCGGCCATCAAGGGGCGCTTGAGGGCATCGCGGTCACCGCCGCAGCCCAGCACACACCACAGGCGCCCTCCACGGGCCTGGGCTTGCGAACGCAGTGCGCTCAGCGCCTGGGTGATGGCATCGGGCGTGTGGGCATAGTCCACCACCACCAGTGGCCACGACCGTTCATCCACTGCGCCAGGCGCATCACCCCGCACGCGCTCCATGCGTCCGGGCACCGCGGTCAGCTGCGCACAGGCTTGCACCGCTTGCGCCAAATCAAAACCCAGGGCCCGCAAACCGCCGATCACGCCCAGCAGGTTGTCCATGTTGTAGTCGCCGATCAAATCCGTGTGCAGGGTGTGCACGGCATGGCCCTCGATCACCTCAAAGGCCAAGCCCTGGCCGCTGGGCAAGGCACGCGCTTGCAAACGCGCCGGGCCACGGCGCGAGCAGGTCCAGACATCGAGCGGGCCACCTTGCAACTGCTGGGCCAGCACAGCGCCTTGCGCGTCATCGATGTTGACGACGGCCGACTGCAGGCCAGGCCAGTCAAACAAAGCGGCCTTGGCCGACCAATAGCGGGCCATGTCACCGTGGTAGTCCAGGTGGTCCTGTGTGAAATTGGTGAACACGGCCACGCAGATGCGTGTGCCATCCAGGCGGTGCTCGGCCAAGCCAATGGAGGAGGCCTCGATGGCGCAATGCGTCACGCCCTCACCCACAAACTGCCTGAACTGGCGCTGCAGCAGCACCGGGTCGGGCGTGGTCATGCCCGTGCTCACCAGATCGGGCAAGCGGCCCACGCCCAAGGTGCCCACCAGCCCGCAGGCTTGCTGCAGCACAGGCGAAGACAGCGCCTGCGCCAGCCACCAGGCTGTGGATGTTTTGCCGTTGGTGCCCGTGACCGCCAGCACCTTCAAGGCCTGGCTGGGGTGTTCGTAATAGGCGTCCGCCACCAGCCCCGTCTGCGCCTTGAGCCCTGCCATGCTGGCCAGCTTGGGCACAGCCTCGGCCCGCAGGCCCTGCAGCCAAGGCGCATGGTCCTGCGCCTCCATCAGGCAGGCTGTGGCCCCTTGTGCCAGCGCTGCAGCAAGGTAACGCCGCCCGTCGGTGGCAGCACCCGGCCAGGCGATGAAACCGTCGCCAGCCCGCACCAGGCGGCTGTCGGTGCGCAGTTCGCCCGTCACACGCGTGCGCAACCAGCGGGCTGCTTCGGGGGCGTTGTTCAGCATCTGCATCAGAACGACTCCTCCACCGACTTGGCCACAATTTGGGGTTTGACCGCCATGTCGGGCTGCACGCCCATCAGGCGCAGCGTTTGCTGCACCGTCTGGCTGAACACGGGCGCAGCCACATCGCCACCGTAATAGCGGCCGTTGCTGGGCTCATCGATCATCACCGCCACCACAATGCGGGGCGCCTCAATGGGGGCCATGCCGACAAAGAAGCCGCGGTATTTTTTGCCCGCGTAACCCTTGCCCTCTTGTTTGTGCGCCGTACCGGTCTTGCCGCCAACGGAGTAACCCATGGTCTGGGCTTTTTGCGCCGTGCCGCCGGGGCCTGCGGCCATCTGCAGCATCTTGCGCATCGCTTTGGCGTTGTCTGCGCTGATGACGCGCACGCCCGTGACCTGTTGCTCGGCCTTCATCAAGGTGGCAGGCACCACCTCACCGTCGCGGGCGAACACGGTGTAGGCCCTGGCCACTTGGAACAGGCTGCCTGAAATGCCGTAGCCGTAGCTCATGGTGGCCTGCTCGATCGGCCGCCAGGTTTTGTAAGGGCGCAAACGCCCGCTGACCACCCCCGGAAACGGCAGCTGCGGTTTTTGTCCAAAACCGACCTGGGCAAACATCTCCCACATCTCGCGGGGCTGCATCTGCATGGCCAACTTCACGGTGCCCACGTTGCTCGACTTCTGGATCACCTCATTGACGCTGAGCACGCCATGCGGGTGGGCATCGGTGATGGTCGAGCCGGTGATGGTGATGCGACCGGGCGCGGTCTGGATCGGGGTCTCCGGCTTGACCAGCCCTTTTTCCAGCGCCAAGGCCACCGCAAACGGCTTCATGGTCGAGCCGGGCTCGAAGGTGTCGGTCAAGGCGCGGTTGCGCAACTGCTCACCGCTCAGGTTGACGCGCTTGTCGGGCGAATAACTGGGGTAATTGGCCAAGGCCAGGACCTCGCCCGACTGGGCGTCGAGCACCACCACACTGCCGGCTTTGGCTTTGTGCTCCAGCACCGCTTCGCGCAGCTTCTGGTAAGCGAAAAACTGGACTTTGCTGTCAATGCTCAGCTGCAGGTCCTCGCCATCGACAGGGGGCAGCGTCTCGCCCACGTCTTCGACCACCCGGCCCAGACGGTCCTTGATGACACGGCGTGAACCGGGCTTGCCGGACAGCTGCTTCTGGAACACCAGCTCCACGCCTTCCTGGCCCTGGTCTTCCACATTGGTGAAGCCCACGATGTGGGCCGCCGCTTCACCCTCGGGGTACAAACGCTTGTACTCCTTGATGTCGTACACACCCTTGATGCCCAGCGCCAGGATCTGCTTGACGACCGGCTCGTCGAGCTGCCTGCGCAACCAGACAAAGGTTTTTTCGTCGTCCTTGAGTTTCTTGTCCAGCTCGGCGGGGCTCATGTCCAGCAAGCGTGCCAGCTCGCGCAACTTGGCCGGATCGCGCTCGATGTCTTCCGGGTTGGCCCAAACGCTGGGGGCGGGCACGCTCGACGCCAACAACATGCCGTTGCGGTCGAGCACGCGCCCCCGGTTAGCGGGCAAGGTCAACGTCCGGGCAAAACGAACTTCGCCTTGGCGTAAGAAAAAGTCATTGGCAAACACCTGCACATAGGCCGCACGTGCAATCAGACCCGTGAAGCCCAGCGCAATGGCCGCCACAATCAATTTGCTGCGCCAGACCGGGGTCTTGCTGGCCAGCAAGGGGCTCGACGACAGCTGGACGCTGCGGCTCATGGGCGAGCCTCCTGTGCTGCGGCACCCTGGGTGGAGACGTATTGGGTGATGGCCGGTGAAGCCGCGCGCATTTGCAATTGCTGACGCGCAATTTGCTCTACCCGCAAAGGCGTGGCCTGTGCGCGGCGCTCCACCTGCAGGCGGTCGTGGTCCACTTCCAGACGCTTGGCCTCTTTTTTGGCCGACTCCAGCGCCATGAACAATCGGCGTGTCTCGTACTGGCTGTGCACCAACACCAGCGCGCTGGCCAGCACAGCCATCAGCAGCAAGATGCTCAGGCGTGTCATGCGGGCACCTCGGTGCGTTCGGCCATGCGCATGATGGCGCTGCGCGAGCGTGGGTTGCCGCGCACCTCGGCCTCGCTCGGGCGCACACGGCCACAAGCCTTCAGGCGCATTTTCACGGGGGCGGCAAAAGGCACCCGGCGGTCCACCACTTCTTTGGAGTGCTTGGCGATGAACTGCTTGACGATGCGGTCTTCCAGCGAATGGAAACTGATGACCACCAAACGCCCACCGGGCGACAACACCTTCAAGCTGGCTTCTAGCGCCTGTTCGAGCTCTTCAAGCTCGGCGTTGATGAAAATCCGAAAAGCCTGAAATGTCCGCGTTGCAGGGTTCTGACCCGGCTCGCGGGTTTTGACCGTGTCAGCCACGAGCTGGGCCAGATCGGTGGTGGTTGAAATTGGGCCCCGCTCTTGTCGGCGAGCCACAAGCGCCTTTGCAATCTGAAAAGCAAACCGTTCTTCGCCATAGTCACGTATCACCTCCGTGATTTGATCCACCGTGGCCGTTGCCAGCCAATCGGCCACGCTCTCGCCGCGCGTGGTGTCCATGCGCATGTCGAGCGGGCCCTCAAAACGAAAAGAAAAACCCCTCTCGGGGCTGTCAATCTGGGGGGAGCTGATGCCCAGGTCCATCAGCACACCATCGACGCTGCCGGGCGGCAGCTCACCCAGGTGCGAAAAGCCTTCGTGCCGGATCGAAAACCGGCTGTCTGCCATGCGCCCGGCTTCGGCAATCGCCTCCGGGTCTTTGTCAAAAGCCTGCAAACGGCCTTGGGCCGAGAGGCGGGAAAGAATCAAGCGCGAGTGCCCACCGCGGCCAAAGGTGGCGTCCACATAAGTGCCGTCAACGCCTGCAGAGGCCTGGAGCAATTCGTCCACGGCCTCGTTCAGGAGCACGGTGGTGTGGGTCAGTGCAGCTTCGGTCATCGCGTTCAGAACGAAAAATCCTTGAACACATCGGGCATCTCGCCCTGCATGGCCTGCGCTTCCTGCGCGTCGTAAGTGGTTTTGTCCCACAGCTCGAAGTGGTTGCCCATGCCCAGCAGCATGGTGTCCTTGGAGATACCCGCTGCTTGACGCAGCTCGGGCGAGATCAGCACGCGGCCGGTGCCGTCCATCTCCACATCCATGGCGTTGCCCAAAAAGATGCGTTTCCACCACTGGGCGGACATGGGGAGCTGAGCAATGCGCTCGCGGAACTTTTCCCACTCGGGACGGGGAAACACCATCAGGCAGCCGTGCGGGTGCTTGGTGATGGTCAGCTGGCCTTGGGCTGTGGCGCTCAGGACGTCACGGTGCCGGGTCGGTACAGACAACCGCCCTTTGGCATCCAGACTCAGCGATGAAGCCCCTTGAAACACGGCAACGACCTTTTCCAGTTGAAACGCGCCAGCGGAGACACTTTTCCCCACTTAATTGCACTTTTTTGCACTGTATCAGGAATTCGGTGCAACTCAACAGGTGTAGATCGATTTTTTTCAATGAAATCAATGGCTTAGCGCTGAATTTGAAGCCAAACGGAAGCAGAATTTCTTTGTAGATTAGGCACTTACAAGTGGCAATGAAAGTAACCTGTGAAGGATTTTAAAAAATCAAAAATAACAAATGCATGAAAACCCGATGAACGGTTTCCAGCACGGCCTGCGCCGCTGCAGACATGAAAAAGCCCCTGGTCAGGGGCTTTTTCGTGCCATGGACAAAGAACCTGTCGCTTCAGTCACCAAACATCTTTTGCTTCAATTCGCGCCGCTGCTGGGCTTCCAGCGACAGGGTGGCGGTCGGACGGGCCAACAGACGGCCCACACCGATGGGTTCACCCGTCTCATCGCAGTAGCCGTATTCGCCCGCATCGATCAAGCCAATCGACTGTTCGATTTTCTTGAGCAGCTTGCGCTCGCGGTCCCGGGTGCGCAGCTCCAAGGCGTGCTCTTCTTCGATCGTGGCACGGTCGGCCGGATCGGGCACCACCACGGTGTCTTCGCGCAAATGCTCGGTCGTGGCCCCGGCGCTGTTCAAGATGTCCTGCTTGAGGAGGGTCAGCTTGCGACGGAAATACGCCATCTGCACGCTGTTCATGTACTCGTCGTCGGGCATGGCCAGAATTTCGGCATCGCTCAAGGCTTCCACCGGTTTGCTCTGCCAGTTGTTGGCCAGCTTGGGGTCTTTCTTGATGGGGGCAAAAGGCGCAGCGACCGCTGCCACAGGTGCGCTGGGCATGAAACTGGCTTTGGCGGCCGTGGAGGCCACCGCCTGTGGCAAGGACGGCACCGTGATCTGCGCCAGACGGGCAGAAGGCCGGGTGGCACGCACCAATTGATCGGGGGCAGCAGCCGCTGCAGGCACAGCAGACGGTGCGGCAGCTTGGGCGACCTCAGGAGTCGGTGTCGCCACTTTTTTAACAGTCATAGGTTTCGCTTCAGGTACAGAAATCATCTTGGAGGGAGCCGGCTTCGCAGCCACTGGGGCCTTGGGGGCCGGACTTGGCTTGGAAGCTGCGGCGCGTGTGGGGGGAGCCGCTTTGGCAGGGGTCTTGGCTGCAGCCACTTTGGCCGTCGCAGCGGGTTTGGCCGCCTTCACAGTCTTGGCAGGTGCCGCCACCGTTTTGCCCTTCTGGGCCAGGGGCGCTGCAGCTTTGGGTTTGGATTTCACAGGGCTGGCCGATTTGGCGGGGGCCGATTTTTTCACTGGCACCGTTTTTTTGGCGGGTGCGGCCTTTTTGGCCGGTGCTGCTTTTTTGGCGGGCGTGGTCTTCTTGGCGGGCACTGATTTTTTGGCCGGTGCCGCCTTGGCGGCGCTGGCGGTCACTCGGGTGGCCACTTTTTTATTCGCGGTCTTCACGTCTTGTCTCCTAGCCGTGTGAAAGGGCAGGCCCAAACCTCTTGCCACACTGCAGCAACCGATTGAAAAACCTGTTCATTTGCATTCCAAACCCTTGTTATAGACCTTATGGGGTTCACCAACCCGCCCGGAAAGGGGGGTCTTCAGGCGGGCGATTGTAGCGATAAGAACGATCAAAAAATGCAGCGCAGCCGATTAAAGACAAGTTCAAGTCTGTGGTCCATCAGACCGACCGGTGGCCACGAGCTGGCTCAGACCAAACACTGCTCCAGGCCCTGCAGCAAGATGTCCTTGGGCAAATCGATGCCAATGAATACCATCTTGCTCGTTTTGGCTTCGCCATCGGCCCACATCGGGCCCAAATCGCTGCCCATGAGCTGGTGCACGCCCTGGAAAATCACCTTGCGCTCGGTACCGCGCATGTTCAACACGCCTTTGTAGCGCAGCATGCGCGGGCCATAAATGTTGACAATGGCCCCCAGAAAATCCTCCAGCTTGGCCGGATCAAAGGCTTTGTCCGAGCGGAACACAAAGCTTTTGACGTCATCGTCGTGGTGATGGTGGTGCCCATGGCCGTGCGCATGGTCGTGCTGGTGAGAGGGGTGGTCGCAGTGCTCACCGTGTTCATGGTCATGTTCATGGTCGTGATCATGTTGGTGGGACGGGTGGTCGCAATGCTCACCATGCACATGGTCATGGGCATCGTCTTTCAGGAAGTCCGGGTCGATGTCCAGCTTGGCGTTCAGGTTGAAGCCCTTGAGGTCGAACACCTCGGACAAAGCCACCTCACCAAAATGCACCACTTTTTGTGGGGCGCGGGGGTTCATGTGTTTCAGGCGGTGCTGCAGGGCGTCCAGCTCCTCGGGCGAGACCAGATCGGCCTTGCTGATGAAGATCTGGTCCGCAAAGCCCACCTGACGGCGCGCTTCCTGGCGGTCGTTGAGCTGCTGGGCCGCGTGTTTGGCGTCCACCAGGGTCAAGATGGAGTCGAGCAAAAAGGTCTCGGCGATCTCGTCGTCCATGAAAAAAGTCTGCGCCACCGGGCCGGGGTCGGCCAGGCCGGTGGTCTCGATGACGATGCGGTCAAAGCTGAGCAAGCCTTTGCGGCGCTTGGCGGCCAGCAGCTGCAGGGTCACGCGCAGGTCTTCGCGGATGGTGCAGCAAATGCAGCCGTTGCTCATCTGGATGATCTGCTCATCGGTGTTCGAGACCAGGATGTCGTTGTCGATGTTCTCTTCGCCAAACTCGTTCTCGATCACGGCAATCTTTTGGCCGTGGGCCTCGGTCAGCACGCGCTTGAGCAGGGTGGTTTTGCCCGAGCCCAAAAAGCCGGTCAGGATGGTGGTGGGGATCAGGGACATGGCGCGGTTCCACTTCAAGTCAAGAAAACAGGAGTTGGGGAGTGTAGCGACGAATTCAAGCGCCGCGCCTGCGCACCGGGCATGGCCTTACACCGCAGCTGAGCGGCCCGGGTGAGACTTCATTTGCGCTTGGCGCGGGGGTGGGCGGCGTCGTAGGTTTTGGCCAGGTGCTGAAAATCCAGCCGCGTGTAGACCTGGGTGGTGCTGATGTTGGCGTGGCCCAATAACTCTTGCACCGCCCGCAAGTCGCCGCTGGACTGCAGCACATGGCTGGCAAAAGAATGGCGCAGCATGTGCGGGTGCACCGGGGTGGCCAGGCCCGCCAGCAGGCTGCGGCGCTTGAGGCGCTGGGCCACGCCGCGTGGTGTCAGGCGCGTGCCGTGCCGTCCGGGAAACAGCGCCAGCGCCAAAGCGGACGCCCCTTTGGTGGCTTGTGTCAGCATGCCCGGCAACTGCGGCCGCACAGCCAGCCAGTGGGTCAGCGCCTCGATGGCCGCACGCCCCAAAGGCACGGTGCGGCGCTTGCTGCCTTTGCCCTGCACCTGCACCTCGGCGTTTTGCATATCGATCCAGCCGCGCCCGGCACGGGCGGCTTCGGCGCTGGCCACCACGTCCAAGCCGGTCAGCTCGGCAATCCTCAGGCCGCAGCCGTACAGCAGCTCCACCATGGCCGCGTCTCGCGCTTCCAGCCAGGGGTCGTCGTTGTCCTCTTCGTGCTCGGCCAGTTGCACCGCTTCGTCCACCCCCAACGCTTTGGGCAAGGGCTTGGCCACACGCGGGGCCCGCACATCGGCCACCGGGTTGTGCGCCACCAGGCCCTCACGCCCCAACCAGGTGTAAAAGCCGCGCCAGCCCGACAAGATGAGCGCAATGCCGCGCCCGCTGCGCCCGGCGCTGTGCATCTGCGCCACCCAGCGGCGCACATGGCCGCTTTGCACCTGCAACAAGGGCACTTGAGTTGCCGCCGCCATCTCGGCCAGGCGCGTCAAATCCAATTGGTACAGGGTGCAGGTGCGCTCGGCCAGGCGCTTTTCAAAGCGCACATGGTCCAGGTAACGGGACACCAGCGGGTCGGTGGCCGCGTCCGACACAGCTCAATCCTGCTGGCGCAAGACCGACAAAGCCGCCCCTGCCAGCTCGGCCAGGCGTTCGAGCAAATCGGTGCCCATCTGGCTGTTGAAGCGCTGGGCGTCGGGCGAGGCCAGCACCAGCAAGCCAAAAGCCGGCTGGCCGGGTGCCGCACGCAAAGCGAGCAGCGCCAAAGAAGCCGCCTGGGTCGGCTCGTCCAGCCACTGCACGGCCTCGTAACCCGAGTTCGGCCCCACGTAAGGCCGGTCGAGCGAGCTGGCCAGCGTCTGCACCGCCTCGGTCACGCCCTGGGCATAAGCCGCCTGCGCATGCGCACCCTGCAGCGACCACAGGCGCAAAGCCACTTGCGGCACCTGAAACAGTTCACGGATGTTGTCCACCGCCGACGCGGCCAGCTGGTCCTGCGGCGTCACCAACAACTCACACGACCAGCGGTGCAGCTTGTCGGTGAGGATCGTGTTTTCGTTGCCGTGCCGGATCATGTCCATGATGCGGTGCTCCAGGCCCTTGATCTTGTCGCGCAGCATTTGCGCCTGGCGCTCTTGCAGGCCCACCGTGCGGTGGCTTTGGGGGTGCGTCAGCTGCACCGTGGCCAGGAGCGAGGCGTGGCGCTCGAAAAAGTCCGGCGTGTTCACCAAATAATCGGCGATGTCGTCTTCGGTGATCGGGCTCATGGGTTCAGGCGTGGTCATGCGGGGCTCCAGAAATTCAAAAGGTCAAAGCGAGTCAGGCACATCGATGCTGCCCTCAAAAACAGAGGTGGCCGGGCCGGTCATCAGCACCGGGCTGTCGGCCTGACCAGCCCACTCGATGGTGAGCACACCGCCGTGGGTCTGCACATCCACACGCGCGTCCAGCCAACCCTGGCGAATACCCGCGACCACCGCCGCACAAGCGCCCGTGCCGCAGGCCAGGGTCTCGCCCGCGCCGCGCTCGTACACGCGCAGCTTGATCTGGCTGCGCGAGACGATCTGCATGAAACCCGCGTTCACGCGCTTGGGGAAAGCCGGGTGCTTTTCAATCAGCGGCCCCTGGGCCAGCACCGGAAAGGTGTCCACATCGTCCACACGCTGCACCGCATGCGGGTTGCCCATGGACACCACGCCCACCCGGGCAATGCCCAGCTCGCCCAGCGCCAAATCGAACACGGGCCAGCCATTGACCTGGTCGCTGATGAGACCGATGGGGTTGAAGGGCACACGTTCCCAATCAAAGATGGGCGCCCCCATGTCCACCGTGACACGGCCATCGGGGTTCATGCGCAGCTCGATCTCGCCCTGCTGCACCTTGACACGCACGGTGCTTTTGTCGGTCAGGCCCTTGTCGCGCACATAGCGCACAAAGCAGCGGGCCCCGTTGCCGCAATGCTCCACCTCACCGCCATCGGCGTTGTGGATCACGTATTCAAAATCCAGCCCGGGCGCGGGCGAGGGCCGAACCGTGAGGATCTGGTCGGCCCCCACGCCAAAGTGGCGGTCGGCCAAAAAACGGTACTGGGCCGCGCTCAGGCCCAGGCGGCCTTGCGTCTCGTCGAGCACGACAAAGTCGTTGCCGGCCCCTTGCATCTTGGTAAAGCGGATGTGCATGGCCGCGATTATCACCTTTGGCCCACACCGGAACAGGCCTTCAGTCCCCCGATAATGGGGCATGGCACGCACCTCTCAACTCCTCTACCCCCAACGTGAACCCGCCCCCCTGCGCCCCGCCGCCACCGTGCTGCTGCTGCGCGACGGGCCGCAAGGCATCGAAGTGCTGATGACCCGCCGCTCGATGACGGCCAGTTTTGCGCCCGGTGCCTATGTGTTCCCGGGTGGCGGCATCGACGCCGCCGATGCCCAGGCGCATAGCCTGGCGCAACGCCGCCCCACACAAAGCGACTTGCACCTGACGCAAGCGATTGCGGCCATCCGCGAGAGCTTTGAAGAGCTGGGCGTCTTGTTCGCCCGCCATGCCGACGGGCGCTGGGCCAACCACGACGACATCGCCGCCATCGACCGACAAGGCCCTTTTGCCGCCCAATGCCAGGCCCGAGGCCTGACGCTGGCCGCCGAGCAGGTGTTTGTGCTGGCCCACTGGATCACCGACCGCGACCTGCCGCGGCGCTTTGACGTGCCTTTTTTGGTGGCCCGCATGCCCGAAGGCCAAACCCCGGTGGCCGACGAGTCCGAGCAGTTCGAGCCGGTCTGGGTGCGCCCGGCTGACGCGCTGAGCCGCCACGAAGCGGGCGATTTCTTCATGGTCTACCCGACCATCCGCACGCTGGAGCGCCTCAAAGCCTTTGCCAGCGTGGACGAGGTGCTGCAAGCCTGCGCCGTCAACGATGAACCGCTTTGGACCAGCTGCCCCCGTGCCGGCTGGCTGGCTGGCAACGAAGCGCGTTACATGGAGCACGAAGCCCCGTTTGGCGAGCTGGCCCTGGTCACGCCCGACGGGCAAATCCACCACCACCTGGACTGGCAGACCGACCAGCCTGTTCCGTTGCTGAAGAACGTGCAGCGCCTCACGGCCCCCAACCCCGGGGTGATGACCGGCCCCGGCACCAACAGTTATTTGGTGGGTGACCCGGACACCGGCTACATCGCCATCGACCCAGGCCCCGCCGACGACGAGCACCTGCAGCGCCTGTGGCGTGCCGCAGGCGGGCAGATCAAGGCGATTGTGTGCACCCACTCGCACCCGGACCATTCCCCCGGCGCAGCCCCCTTGCAGGCCCTGTGCACGAACAAGCCACCGATTCTGGGCCTGGCCTCCAAGCCCACCGCCCGCGCCAACAGCCGCTTCACCCCGGAGCGCGAGCTGGAAGATGGCGAAAAACTGGTGCTGCAAGGCATCGGCGTCCAAGGCGAGATCACCCACACCCTGCGCGTGGTGCACACCCCCGGCCACGCGGCCAACCACCTGTGCCTGGTGCTCGAAGAAGACGGCCTGCTGTTCTCGGGCGACCATGTGCTCAACGGCAGCACCACCGTGATCGACCCGCCTGATGGCCACATGGGCGACTACCTCGACTCGCTGGACAAACTGGCCGCCGCTTGCGAGGCTGGGGGCATCGAATTCATCTTGCCCGCGCACGGCCATGTGCTGGGCTTTGCCCACCAGGCCATCACGCATCTGAAGGCGCATCGCTTGAAGCGCGAGGCCAAAATCGCCGCCGCCATGCAGGCCCTGCCCCAAGGCAGCCTGCAAGAGTGGGTGGAAAAAGCCTACGACGACGTGCCGCCCCGCCTCTGGCCCGTGGCCGCCCGTTCGCTGCAAGCGCATGTGGACCACATCCGCGAACAAACCCTGTCCTGAAAGATTTGATGATCCCCTCTGAAGAAGGCATCCGCCTGGCCAAACGCGTGGCCGCCGAGCAAAACTGCTCGCGCCGCGAAGCCGAAGCCCTGATCGTGGCCGGTGGTGTGCAGGTGGCGGGCAAAGTCGTGACCGACCCGGCCCGGCGTGTGCGCGGGGAGCAAACCGTTCAAGTCAACCGCCTGGTGTCCATGGCCGCACTGGCCCCGTTGACCCTGGTGCTGTTCAAGCCCGCGCACCGGGTGGCCAACCTGGCCTGGCTGCAAGACACCGTGGGCCTGAAAGCCCCCCAGCCCGGCCTGTGGGGGCCCGAGCGCCTGGCCAAAATGCAGATGCCCCTGCCCTTGGCCAAACCCGCCAGCGGACTGTGTATTTTTTCGGACGATGTGGGCGTGCTGCGCCACCTGGAAGACCGCCGCAGCCCCATGGAGCAGGAATGGATGGCCACCGTGGGCGGCGAAGTGCCAGACGGCCTGATCAAAGCCCTGAACGGCCCGGGCATCCGCGCCAGCATCAACCGCCAGACCGACACCGTGACGGTGCTGCGCATCGCGGGCAAAGACATCGACGCTCTGGCCTTGGGCCGCTGGCTGGACGAACAATGCCCGCTGCAAGACCTGCGCCGCCAGCGGGTGGGCCGCTTGAGCCTGGCCCCACTGGGGCCTGGCCAATGGCGGCAACTGGCTGGCCACGAGCGCTTCTAGTTGATTTCCGACAAAAATACACAGGATTTACCCTTGAAATGGAACGGGTAATGCCCAACTGTGTCATGAGTCTGAGAAAATGACCGTTCAGTCACCACTGCAAACCATGCAGTCATGACCCGGGCAATGCCCATGAGGGTTTGTCCAACGCAGAAAGGAGCACACCATGCGTTTGAGCACCAAGAGCCGATTTGCCGTCACCGCCATGATCGATGTCGCCCTGCGCGAAGACCGCGGCCCTGTGTCGCTGGCCGCCATCAGCGTGCGCCACCAAATTTCGCTGTCCTATCTGGAACAGCTGTTCAGCAAGCTGCGCCAGCAAGGCCTGGTGGAGAGCACGCGTGGCCCGGGCGGCGGTTATTCGCTGTCGCGCAGCGCCGAAAAGATCACCATGGCCGACATCGTGGGTGCCGTGGACGCCCCTTCCGATGACGAAACCGCAGCCGACGGCAGCTGGATGAACAGCGAGCTGTGGGCCAGCCTGAACGAAAAAATGCTGACGCACCTGCAGTCGATCAGCCTGCGCCAACTGGTGGCCGAGCAGCGCACCAAAGGCGTCACCGTGGAGCCAGCGCCTGCACCCGCCGTCAAGCGCGGCGTGTTTGCCAAGCCCAAAAGCACCTTGAAGATCACCGCCCCCAACTCGGTCTTTGCGCTGGCGGGCACCTTGATGCCTTCACGCGGCTGATGGGCTTTTGAGCCGCTGACAAAAAACCCGCTTCGGCGGGTTTTTTCATGGGTTGAAAAAGTGTGAAGCTCGCCGATAAGCCGGATTCTGTGCACAGCGGTTGCCCGCTGTGTGACCGCCATTACTCTGGGCCGAGGGTCGCCCACCCGGCTCGATGCTACCTACCCGCCAGCTCTGCGGAACCACATCAACGCTGGCCTACTTGGTATTGCTGCGCGTAGAGATTGCCCGTTTCACCCGAACTCAATCGGCTCGTCTCTGTTGCTCTGATCCTCACCTCACGGTGGAGAGGCGTTGCCTCCTACGCTGTCCTGTGCAGTCCGGACGTTCCTCCAGTGCCTCCTTTCGGAGATTGCACCAGCGACGGTCTGGCGAGCTTCACCGAGCGATTATCGCCTGTGGGCTTGCGCACATGGCGAAATGGGACACTGAATTTTTGTGGGCGCGACGCCCTCCTCGCGATAATGCCTTTTCAGTTCGCCCACATTCGCCGCGAGGGCGCGGCGCCCACACACCACCGAGACAGGAATCCCTCATGAAAGCCCACACCATCCTCGACACCATCGGCCACACGCCCCATGTGCGCATCCAGCGCCTGTTTGGCACGGGCGCAAATGTCTGGATCAAATCCGAACGCAGCAACCCGGGCGGCTCGGTCAAGGACCGCATCGCGCTGGCCATGGTCGAAGCCGCCGAAAAGTCGGGGGCCTTGAAGCCCGGCGGCACCATCGTCGAGCCCACCTCGGGCAACACCGGCATTGGCCTGGCCATGGTGGCCGCCGTCAAAGGCTACAAGCTGGTGCTGGTCATGCCCGACAGCATGAGCGTTGAGCGCCGTCGGCTGATGCTGGCCTATGGGGCCAGCTTTGACCTGACACCGCGCGAAAAAGGCATGAAGGGGGCGATTGCCCGCGCCCAGGAACTGGTGGCCAGCACGCCCGGTGCCTGGATGCCGCAGCAATTTGAAAACCCGGCCAACATCGACGTGCACGTGCGCACCACCGCGCAGGAAATTCTGGCCGACTTCCCCGATGGCATCGACGCCCTCATCACCGGCGTGGGCACAGGCGGGCACCTGACGGGCGTGGCCCGCGTGCTCAAGGCCAAGTTTCCCCATCTCAAGGTGTTCGCGGTCGAGCCTGCGGCTTCACCCGTCATCTCAGGTGGCACCCCCTCGCCCCACCCGATTCAAGGCATTGGCGCGGGCTTCATCCCCCAAAACCTCGACACCTCATTGCTGGACGGCGTGATCCAGGTCGATGCCGAAGTCGCCCGCGAATACGCCCGCCGCTCGGCCCGCGAGGAAGGCATGCTGGTCGGCATTTCCTCGGGCGCCACTTTGGCCGCCATTGCCCAAAAACTGCCCGAACTGTCTGCCGGGGCCACCGTATTGGGCTTCAACTACGACACGGGCGAGCGCTATTTGTCGGTCGAAGGGTTCTTGCCCACCTGATCGCACGGCGATAATCACCGCTTCTTGCTTGATAACCACAAGCCACAGAGGTTGCCATGATCCGGATTTCAGAACTCAAACTCCCCCTCTCGGCCCTGCCGGTCGAGACGCGCCGCGCGGCCGACGCGCCGTCCGAAACCGACGAAGACCGCCTGCCCACGCCGCACCCCATAGCCGCCCTGCGCCAAATGGCTGCGCAAGCGCTGGGCATCCGCACTGCCGACATCGCCACACTGAACGTTTTCAAACGCAGCTTCGATGCCCGCAAGGCCGATCTGCGCGCGGTCTACATCGTGGACCTGGCGCTCAACGATGCACAGACCGAGACAGCGCTGCTGCACCAGTTTGACAAGCATCCCCACATCCAGCCCACCCCCGACATGACCTGGCACCCGCCCTGCCAGGCCTCCGCCAATTTTGGTGCAACGCCCGGCGAGCGCCCGGTGGTGGTGGGCTTTGGGCCGTGCGGCATGTTCGCTGCCCTGGCGCTGGCGCAAATGGGTTTCAAGCCCATCGTGCTGGAACGCGGCAAGCCCGTGCGTGAACGCACCAAGGACACCTGGGGCCTGTGGCGCAAAAAGGTCCTCAACCCTGAGAGCAATGTGCAGTTTGGCGAAGGCGGTGCGGGCACCTTCTCTGACGGCAAGCTCTACAGCCAGATCAAGGACCCGCGCCACCTGGGCCGCAAGGTCATTGATGAATTCGTCCATGCAGGCGCACCTGCCGACATCCTGTACGCCGCACACCCGCACATCGGCACCTTCAAGCTGGTCAAGGTGGTGGAACACATCCGCGAGCAGATCATCGCGTTGGGCGGCGAGATCCGCTTTGAGCAGCGCGTGAGCGATGTGCTGCTTTCGCCCGCCGCTGTTGGCCAGCAACTCACCGGGCTGCAGGTAGAAGACCTGCGCACGGGCGAACACCACACCCTGCACACGCGCCACGCCGTCATGGCGCTGGGCCACAGTTCGCGCGACACCTTTGTCATGCTGCACCGCCGTGGCGTGGCCATGCAGGCCAAGGCGTTTTCCATCGGTGTGCGCATCGAGCACCCGCAAAGCGTGATCGACCAGGCCCGCTGGGGCCGCCATGCAGGCCACCCCTTGCTGGGCGCGGCCGATTACAAGCTGGTGCACCACGCGCAAAACGGCCGTGCCGTCTACAGCTTTTGCATGTGCCCCGGCGGCACCGTGGTGGCCGCCACCAGCGAGCCGGGCCGCGTGGTGACCAACGGCATGAGCCAGTACTCGCGCAACGAACGCAATGCCAATGCGGGCATGGTGGTGGCCATCGACCCGCCCGATTACCCGCTGGACACTGCCGCCTGGCAGGCCGCCTTTGGCGAGCAAGACGGCACCCAGCTCGCACAGGAAGCGCAAGCTTTGGCGGCGCAACAACCTCCCCAAGCGCACCCACTGTCCGGCATCGTGTTGCAACGTCAACTCGAAACCCGCGCCTTCGAAGTGGGCGGCAGCAACTACGAAGCGCCCGGACAACTGGTGGGCGACTTTCTGGCACACCGCCCCTCCAGCACCTGGGGCAGCGTGTTGCCCTCCTACAAACCCGGCGTGAAGCTGACCGACCTGGCCACCGTGCTGCCCGACTACGCGGTGGCCGCCATGCGCGAAGCCTTGCCCGTGTTCGGCCGCAAGATCAAGGGCTACGACATGGCGGACGCGGTGATGACCGGGGTGGAGACACGCACCTCTTCGCCCCTGCGCATCCCGCGAGGTGACGACCACCAGAGCACCAACACCCGCGGCCTTTACCCGGCAGGCGAAGGCGCGAGCTATGCGGGCGGCATTTTGTCGGCAGGTGTAGACGGCATCAAGGTGGCCGAGTCATTGGCGCGGGACATCTCCGCCGGATGGAGCCCCAACGCACAAGCCTGAACTCAGGGCTGGGCAAGCTTCGGATGGGCCATGCGTGCGTGACACGAGCAAGCCCCTGCCGCCAGCTGCTCTGGGTCGGTGATGCGCAAAACGTCGCCATCCAAAACATAAGCGGGTGAAGCCACGGCCTCTGGCACAGCCAGGACCGATGCGGCCAGCAGCTGCCGAATGCCCGGCGGCAAGCCCTGCAAACGGATGGTCAACTCGGCCTTGGGCGATTGGGCCAAGCCATACAGCAGCCAACTGGCCAGGTGCTGCGATGGGCTGTGGTGTTGCGCACAAAATGACCACTGGGCCATTTGGCCGATCAGGCTTTGTGCGGCGGCGGCGGCATGCCACAGCCAAGGCGCAAAACGGTCCGGGTCTTCGTTCACCACCACCCAGTCGAGGCGGTACGCCCGCCCCGGCGATACGACATGCGCCTGCACAGACGCCGCCGCCGCATCGGGCAAGACGATACAACCATGCCGCCCCACCAAGGCCACGGCAGCCGCTGCTGAATGCACCGGCACCAGGCCAATGAGCGCATCCACCGGGAAATAAGCCCAGACACCAGCATCTCCGGCCTCCCGAACCAGGGGGCCTGGCTGCAAATGCACGAGCGCACTGTTCACATTGCCGACCCTGGCGCCACTGGCCAGCATCAGGGCCAGGGTGGAGTTTTCAATGTTTTCTGTGGACAAATGGATGCGCTCCAAACGCCCTGTTGGGCACAACTTTGATTTTATGTTCTTTGTCGAACACACAAGCCATCTGCACTGTGATCCACTCGACGAAAGCGCCGCATATACTTTGCGATCCTTCAAAAATTCCCACCTTTCGCTGGCTTTTTTTCCACACTGCAACGTCTTTTGACCACCGTGCAACCGGGTAATTTTCAGTGACGCTCTCGACCAACGGACTCATCTTTCAACTGGCCAGGGAAGATCAGAACCGGGTGCAAAGCATTTGCCAACCGGTGGCACTCAAAGCAGGTCAGTCACTGGGCCTGCCCTGTGCAGACGGCCATTCAAAAATCTATTTTTTAACCGGTGCCTCGGTCGCACTGCTGGTCGAAAGCCCTGCGCACCACACACTGGCTGTGGGCTTGGTCGGATCAGAGGGGGCCATTGGCCTGGGCTCGGTGCTGAGCCCGGCACCCGGCCATTTGCGCTGCCGGGTCCAAACCGGTGGCAGCGCCTGGGCGGCCAACAGCCATGATCTGGCCATGCTGCTGCACCAGCGGCCCGGCATGCTGTGGGTGATTTCTCAATACCTGTGGCAACTGGCCGAGCATGTGGCAACGATGTCGGCCTCTGTGCAGTTCGATGACATCGGCACCCGATTGGCCCATTGGCTGGTGTTGTCTGCAGAACGCGCGCAAAGCGACCGCTTGCCTCTGACCCACGAGCACCTGGCGCAGATGCTCGGTGTTCGACGCGTCAGCATCACTTTGGCTGCCGGTGATCTCAAAACCAAGGGTTTGATCGATTACCAAAGAGGCGTGGTCAACATCCTGGACATGGCCGGTTTGCGCGAATGTGCCCACCCCCAACAGGCCATGCTTTCAGCGCACGTCTGACGTGGATCAAGGTTACAGAAATTAAATCCCTGATTAGGGATAGTTGTGTTCGGTGCCGTACAGAAATTCTCCGGATATTTGCTAAATTTCATGGGCATCGATTGTAAAAAATGAAATTTATGCAAATTAATTACAAATTAAATAAAATTATCGATTTATTACCGTCGGATATTTTCAAGGAGTGGTCACCGCATTTGGAGTGGGTTGATTTGAAGCAGGGGCAGGTGCTCCACGAACCTGGCCGCATCGTGAGTCATTTGCACTTTCCGCTCACCGCCATCGTCTCCTGGATTCGCCTTCTGGAAAACGGCGATGCCACGCAAGTCGCCATGACGGGCAAGGAAGGGGTCATCGGCGTTTACCTGCTGATGGGCGCGGCGCACACACGCAACCGTGCGGTGGTCCAAAAAGCAGGCACCGCTCTGCGCCTGAGGCTCAGCGTGGTGCTGGGCAGCTTCAACCAAGGCAACCCGGTACAACAGCTTTTCTTGCGTTACACACAAACCTTGATCACGCAAATGTCGCAAGGGGCAGTGTGCCATCGGCACCATACGCTGGAGCGACAACTGTGCAGCATGCTGCTGCTCATGCTGGACCGGCAAGACGACGACAGCATCGGACTCACGCATGAATCGATGGCCAATCTGTTGGGGGTGCGGCGTGAAGGTGTGACCCAGGCGGCCAAGCGCCTGATGAACGACGGCATCCTCAGCTACAGCCGCGGCCGCATCATGGTGCTGAACCGGGCGGCACTGGCAGAACGGGCCTGCGAATGCCACAGCGTCATCCGCGACGAAGAGCGCCGATTGCTCACCCCCTAAAAGGCGGTGAGCCATCGGCCTGAAGGCTAGACCGACACCATCTGATTGCGGATGGCGTAGCGCGTGAGATCGGCCACCTTGTGCAAACCGATCTTGCGCATGATGTTGCGTCGGTGCACCTCGACCGTGCTGGGGGCAATTTGTAAATTGCGGGCGATTTCCTTGGAAGAAAAACCGTCGGCGATCAAACGCAACACCTGTTCTTCACGCCCACCCAAATGGCCTTTGACGGTGATATCGCCAGAGCGGGCCTTGCGCACGCTCTCCATCATCTCTGAGGCTGCAGCCTGACACAGATAGACCCGCCCAACCGCTGCCGCACGGATCGCAGACATCAACTCGTCCATGCTGCTGGTGGTGGACACATAGGCTTTGGCACCCGCATCCAGAATTTCGATGATCGAATGGCGATCGGTATCGCTTGAAAACGCCACCATGTTCTTGGAAGGTTGGTGGTGAGCAATCTGGTGCATCAACTTCAGATCTTGCGCATCGTTGGCATGCATGCCAATCAACACCACATCGGGGTCCACCTCATCACACAGGGCGTGGGTGTGCTCTCCATTGTCCGACACCCCCACAACATCCATGTCATGGTGTGTGCGCAACACAGCGGCGATACCTTCAGACACCACCTTGTGCTTGGAAGAAAGCAGGACTCGAATTGACATATCAACAACTCCAGATGGGGGCGGCTAAGCCCGTCAATGACCAAAACATTTTTTTAATTTTTGGCTCCCCTCTGCTTCACAGCCGCATCGTTGGCGGCTGTTGAGACAGTCTAGGCATGGCGCAACGCCGTGACTGTGCGGTGCTGCACATATCAAGAATAAATTCAATAAATTTTGTGGACTGCATCATCACTGAAGCAAATCACCACGCAATGACGTTGGCGATGCCGACGCATCCGTGGCTTTCATTTTTTCGTGAATCACCAGCACCTCCTTCAAATGCTCGTGGGCATTGAAGGCGTGGTGCTTGGACAGCTTGGCATGGTGCAGCGCGGCCTTGAAAGCCCCAGCCTCGTGGTGCCGACCCGCCTCCTTGTTGCGCTGGTAGGCGTGCAACAGCTCTTCCGAAGCGCGCTTGTAATGCTCCCCGATGTGCTCTGCATATGCTTTTTCGAGGATTTGATTTTCCTGGGCCATGTGATTTCCTTCTCCATCCATTTCAAAAAATACAGACGCTCAAAGCAAGCCATGCTCTTGCATATGGCGCTGCAAAGACATGCGACCTGGACAGTTGAGCTTTTGGTAAATGTGGTGCAAGTGCAGCTTGGCCGTGCCCTCGCTGATGAACAGCTTGCTGGCGATTTTTTTATTGGGCCAGCCCTCGGTGACCATGCGCGCCACCGTCAATTCACGTGGCGTCAACAGCTGTGAGGCATTCGCTTTTTTCTTTTGCTGCTCCAGCAAAAGCGACATGGTCTTGACCGACAGGTCACGGTCCAGCCACTTGCCCCCCTCGTGCACCGACTTGATGCAACGGGTCAAAATGTGGCGTGATTTTTCTTTCGACACCAAGCCCGGCACGTCCAGATCCAGCGCCCGCATGACCTCGCCAATCGGTGCGCCCGTGAACACCACTGGGCGTGTGCGCAAGTTCTGCGCCTTGATTTCTTCGAGCAAAGCCAGGCCATTTCTTTGCGACAAGGACAAGTCCATCACCAGAATATGGGGCTGAAACTGTTGCAAGGCCTGCAAGGCCTCATCCCCGTTGCGGACGCAGGACTTGACTGAAAAGTCGGAGGAATCCTGGAAGACATGGGTGAGCCCCTCCAGCATCACAGGATACGGATCGGCCAGCACTAGATCGATGCACATGAATGAGGTCCTTTTCAATTTTTCTCAGGCCCAAGGTCCGTGTCGACCTCCCAAAATCATGACCTGATCGCTGCCATCAGAATAGGCAACAGCGGCTTGCCGTGCGATCCTCAGAATTGGTGAGCCGCGCTACATCCAAACCAGTAAGCCCAGGAAAACCGGTAACACCATCGGCATATTTCAAAGGCATACCCGCACATGCGCCCGCACCCCATCCCTGCAAGCTCAGCGCAAAACGCTGTGCTTGAGGTGTCGCAAGTGGTTCGGCTTGAGCGTCGGCTTGTTGCCCAGGTGTTCGCACGCATGGCGAAAGCGCTGCAATGTTTTTTGCGCACGCCCCAACACGCTGTCGGCCTCGTAGCCCCCCACCCCCAAGGTGCCAAACTTCACACCCGTCAAAAGCACCATGCCCTCGGCGGCCGTATCGGCCACATGGATGTGGAAACGCCCGGCAGCCACCGCCTCGACCACACGTGCGTCCAGCATCAAATGCCGGCAGTTCCGCCGGGGCATCAACACACCTTGATGACCATCCAGGCCCAGGTTTTCACAGCTGCGAAAGAAGCCTTCAATCTTTTCGTTGATGCCGCCCACGGGCAGCAGCTCACCGTGCTGATTGACTGCGCCCGTCACGGCGATGCCTTGCTTGAGCGGCATACCCGACAAGCTCGACAGCAAAGCGTAGAACTCGGCACACGAGGCCGAATCGCCTTCGACACCGCTGTATTCCTGCTCAAACACCACCGCCGCATTCATGGCCAAAGGCGCCAGGTGGGCAAACAGCGCTGACAAATAGCTGTGCAAAATCAGCACGCCTTTGTCGTGGATCGGGCCTGACAGCTCCACCTCACGTTCGATGTTGAGCAAGCCTTCTTCTCCGGCATAGGTGCAAGCCGTCACCCGCACCGGAAACCCGAAGCGGTAGTCCCCCAGGTCCACCACCGTGAGGCCATTGACCTGCGCCACCTGCTCACCGCTGACCCGCAGCAAGCGTTCGCCATCGAGCAGGGTTTCCTGCAAGCGTTGCTCGGGGTAGTTGTGTCGGTGAAGCCGGGCCTGTTTGGCGCCCTGCACATCGGCCAGCGCCACCGTGGCTTTGCCCTGCTGCCTGGCCCGCGCCGCACTCTCGATCACCAAGGCCTCCAGCCGCGCAAAGATGGCGCTTTGCCGATGCTGGTCATCGGCTTCGCGGTGTGTCTCTTCGATCAAAGCCGCCACGGCTTGCGCTGAAAAATGCGGCAACTGCCGTTTGTGGCAGGTGTGCCCCACAAAAATGGCCGTGGCCTCGGCCGATGCGGCGGTCGCTGCAAAGCTTTCGGCAAAGTCCACCTTGCAGCGAAAACGCCGTGCAAACTCAGGGTCCGCTTCCTGCACCGCGTAATACTCGTCCACCGACGCCACCAGCACCAGCTTCACATCCACCGCCACCGCCTCGGGCTCCAGGGACTCGGCAGCCATGGGCGCGTACATCATGCCGGGCTCCTCGATCTGCAGGCGGCCATTGCGCATGAACCGGCGCAGCTTTTCCCAGACGTGGGGGTCGGCCAGCAAATCCCGCAGGTGCAGCATCAAAAACCCGCCATGCGCCTTGAGCAAGCTGCCTGCGCGGATACGCGAAAAATCCGTGACCAACTCGCCTTCGTCTGCGGCGTATTCGATGCTGCCAAACAACATCCTGAACAAGGGGTTGTCCTCCACCAAAACGGGCGCACCCTGCAACCCATGGTTGTCCACCACCACATTCACACGAAACAGGCTCAAAACAGACGCCAGAGCCTCCAGCCGCACATCCTCCTCTTCACTGGGTTCGAACAATTCCACGTTGTCCAGCACACATTGCTGGACCTGTTCGAGAAACGCAGCCAGCTTGACCTTGTCGGTCACGGGCTGCCCCAACGCATGGGAGATCGACTGCATCTCGTGCACCAGCATGGGTTTGAGGGTCTGTCTGCGCAAAGCCGACAGGCCCTCGTTCATCACGCGCTCCAACGCCCGCGTTTTCTCCAGATAGCGGCTGATCTCTGCGCGCAGCGCCTCTTCGCTTTCATCGATCTGGGCACGTTGCTCCCGGCTCAAGGTCAGGGCCTTGCCCGCCGTCACGGGTTCTCCTTGCGCGTCTTTCAAAGTGAACACCATGTGCCCCTGATCGCGCATCAAGGCAAAGTGGTGGGCCTCGGCATAGGCGCTCAGGGCCAGGTAGCCTCGGTCTTCTTCGCTTTTGTAGGTGGCCTCGATCCGTTTGCTCTCGGCCTTGTAATCGTCTTGGGCCAAACGCTTGGGCACTTCGCTTTGCAGCCGCTTGGCCAGCTCCAGCATGCTCTGGCGCAACACACGCCCCTGCCCCGCCTTCAGGCGCAAGGCCCTGGGCCGGCCCGGATCGTCAAAGTTGTGCAGGTAACACAGGTCCGGCGGGACGGGACGGTGCTCAGCCTGTGCATGCATCAACTGGCACAGCAGTGTGGTGCGGCCACTGCCCACCTCACCCAAGACAAACAGGTTGTAATCGGCCTCGGTCATGGCCATGCCGAATTCGGCCGCTTGTTGGGCACGCTCCTGCCCTATCCATGGCAAGGGCTTGTGCAGCAACTCGGAAGTGTCCGCAAAACCGAGCGTGGCCGCATCGACCGTTTTGCGCAGCTGATCAGTGGTCAACTCGGCCCAAGGACCTGTCGGCCCCGACGTTGCAGGGTGCATGAAAAGTTCTCCGTGAGCGACCCGCAGCCAAAACGGCTGCGCTGAGCCTCCCCCAATCTAGGCGGCCGATGCACAGCCTTCTGTGCGCTGCAGCACCCTGCCCAAATCAGGAGACAATCGGGTCATGCCCAGCTCTGCCCACGACAACCCCCAACCACGTAACCCGCTGCATGGTCTGACCCTGGAGACCATCGTCACCCGATTGGCCGACCATTACGGCTGGGCCGATCTGGGTGTGCGTATCCCGATCCGCTGCTTCACCCATGAGCCCAGTGTGGGCTCCAGCCTGAAATTTTTGCGCAAGACGCCCTGGGCACGGGACAAAGTAGAGAGCCTTTACCTCTTCATGCTGCGCGAGATCAAACGTCAGGAAATGTGAGCGCCCTGAGACGGGTGCGGCAGACCACAGACAAACGCGTTGGCCGCTTTTATGGTGAAGCCCTGTTCTTCACTCACCCAGAAAGCGAGCGCACATGACCGACCCTCAAAGCCCCATCGACAAAATGGCCACCGCCGCTGCAGGCGTTTCGGCCTCTGTGCAAGAGGCCGCACAAGAAGCCAAACCTGCCTTCGAGCGTTTGGCCGAACGGCTCTCGGACAGCATCAGCGACATGGCACAGCACAGCCGTGACACGGCGATTCAAACCCGTCATTTGTTGGCGCAAAAAACGCAGCAAGCCACCTCCACGGCCGAACACTGCATCCAGCAGGCACCCTTCAAATCCGTGTTCATTGCCGTCGGGGTGGGCGCGTTGGCGGCCACGCTGGTGAGCTGGCTGATGCGCCCGCGCGACCATTGAGACCTGACCATCACGCGGAGCCTGAACACCCAGACAAGCGACAAGCCGCCTGAAGCCCGGTATCTCTCAACGCAAGGCCAGCATCGTGCCCCGGCACTTCTTGGCCCCACAGCGGCAGGCATAGCGGGCCTTCAGGGCTTCGCTCATGGGCTCGTCGCTGAACAGCCCATAGTCAAAGGTCAACTCTTCCCCCTTGTACACGGGCCTGCGCGTCTGGATGAAGATGCGCCCCTGAACCTCATCGGGCACACAGTTGGGTCGGCACGAATGGTTGATCCACTTGGACGCGTTGCCGTGCGCGAGTGCATCGATCACCCGACCATCGTCCAGATGGAAATAAAACGTGTGGTCGGGGTTGGCCGCGTCGTGCGGGTGGCGAGCGATCGCCTCGGCCATGGTGATGACCTCGCCCACGTACTCGATGACCGTCTCGCCTGCAGCGATGTGGCGCGTGGCGAACACGCCTTGGCCGTGTACGGCAGAAGAATGCACCCAAATCGGGCTGTCGAGGCTGGAGGTCACAGGTGCAAATTGGCCATGGTTGGAGCCATAGATTTTACCGACCCTCTGCGCTGCGTCTGGGCCCATTCAAGGGTGTGATCGGCCCACGACGGCTGTTCCGGTCACCTTGACTGGATGTGCCTTCTGAAGGTTTTCAAACCGCCTGCGCCAACTCGGGCATGGCCGCAAACAGATCGGCTTCGAGGCCAAAGTCGGCCACACTGAAGATCGGGGCCTCAGGGTCCTTGTTGATCGCCACGATCACCTTCGAATCCTTCATGCCCGCCAGGTGCTGGAT